>ERZ780052.700-NODE-700-length-12103-cov-3.825946_pt1 | contig 12103 bp, 17 predicted proteins | sample MGYA00511845_ERZ780052 | MGnify/ENA primary metagenome ERZ780052 (study PRJEB29588, sample SAMEA1970897) | human gut metagenome | biome: human gut; feature: human-associated habitat; material: faeces | place: Denmark | collected 2008/2010 ...
GGTCACCCCCCGGCGCAAGGCGTACCGCTTGTCCGATTTTGTCAAAGAGATAGACAAAGAGCAGATAGGGGGCATTTAGGATAAGCAGCTTTTTAAGTTCCGGCTTCATAGCGATACCTCCCTGTCCTTTTTCTTCACTTTGTCCTTCTGTGCGTTCAGAGCTGCCGCCTTGTCTTTCAGAGTGGAAAGCAGCTTGCGGATAGAGGGCTTTTTATCCCTGCCTAATTTCTTTGCGGTAAATTCCCGGAACGCTTCGGTCATAACGTCAATATCCTTGCCCTTAAAAGACACAAGATAGGTCGGCGGCTTACCGTTCTCAATCTTCTTGACGTTGTAATCAAGCCCGCTTTTCCTTGCGATAGGGTCAAAGGCTTTGATATTTTGGTCGGTAATCTCAATGTTGGAAACCTATTCTCCCGGCTTCATAAGCTGCCGCATAGTGATTTTCCCATGCGGGGCTTTGGTTATCTGCCCTTTGCCTTTGGCAAGCAGGGCTTTCATAGCCTTTTGCAGCACTTCGGCGGTCAGCTTAGATGTTTTGATTGCTAAAGACACGACTTTTTCATTGACTTCATCTTGCATGAAATCCCTCCTTTCATAGTTTGGTTAGGGTGGTGTGCCGCTTCGGGGCATAAAAATAAGGCGTACATTTTTCATGCCGCCTTTAGATACGCACCCGCAGCCCATTCAAATCCGAAGCCCTCACACCCACAAGATACCAGTTGTCCCCGTACTCCATACGGGTCGGCTTCCATTTGCCCCGCACAAAGACCTCCATGCAGTCGCCGCAATGTAAGCCCCCGTAGTAGTCGTTTACGTCAAAGCGAATGTCGTAGCGGTCAGCGGTTTCATCAAAAATCAAAGCTCCTGTTTTCTGTGTCATAATCAAATCCTCCTTTGGGTTGGTTTACAGGCTTTCGCCCTCGTTGCAGGTGTAATCGGGTATGCCGGATTTTTTCGGTTTCCCATAAAAAGTACCATCTGCCATATCGTGAGATACAAGGGACGTGTAATAGCTGCCAATCGTAGACGGGGCATTGAAAAGGGCAGCTTTCATGTACTGCTTGATGTTGCGGATTTTGGTGGTGTTTTCCTGCATACAGTCAAGTACAAAGCGGATATGTTCGCTGTTCAGTTTCATAAACCTTGCTTTTACAAGCTCTGCCGGGTAGTCGTCCCCGGCGATACGGATTGTTTTTCGTTTGGTGCAGACGGTTTCAAGAATAAGGGCAAGGATTTCCTCTATCCTGTCCCGGTCAAGGTATCTGTCCTGTATCAGATAGTCGTACTCAATATTGTCCTTGATGATTTCCTCATACACGCTGTATGCGTCTGTCGCTTCCTTTCGCTTCCGTTCCGGCGGCTGTGCCGCGTCCTCTAAGGGAGAGGGATTTAGGGAATGGAAAGGAATGGAATGGGTACTTGATACATCTGTATTTAATTTTTCTTTTTTGGGTAAGTTAGTTTTTAATAGTTCTTTATTTAATTGCGTTGGATTTTCCGACGTCGGGTTATCCGGTGTCGGATTTTCCAATATCGGCTTATCCGCTGTTGGATTTTCCAATACCGGACAATCCAATGCTGGGGGCTGTGGCTGTTCGTAAATGGTGTACTCGATAGCGGTCATTTTGCCTTTCTCGTCGCGTCCCTGCCGCCTTGTGATATATCCGGCTTTTTCAAGCTCCCATACAGCGGTGCGGATAGCGTCGATACTTTCCCGGTTGATAAGGGACAGCCCTGCAAGGGTGTAGTCCCAATCTTCGGGAAGTGAGAGCATTTGCGACAACAAGCCCTTTGCCTTTAGGGAAAGTTCCTTGTTGCGTAAATGGTGGTTGCTCATAACCGTATAACCTTTGTTCTTTTCCACGCGGAAAACTGCCATAGCTTCATCACTCCTTTGGTTGGATTTGTTACGCAGTAGAAACGCGGTTTTGAGGGAAAAGGTATCAACCCTTGCATTTCTCATTTCCGCGCTCTAAGAGCCGCATAAATCAAGGCTTCATTTGCCCTTACTGCGTAACATGAGGGCATAAAAAAGCAGCGTTCCTGTTCTCCAGTGTAGGAGTGAGAAACGCCGCCTTATAGGTGGTGCTTATTTTATTTTTTCTTTTCGACGTGCCGCGTAAGGTGGTGTAGCGGTCTATCCGGCAGCCCGCAGGTGCTTTTTGCATATCAAGGCTCAATCCGTTAAAAGTAGTAAATGAGTAGTAAAATCAATTTGCAAACCTGCGAATATGCCCGTAAATCAAGCATTTTTCAAGACAATCAACTAATTTCATCATAATCCAACAATAAAAGCTGAATAGTTTGCGCTCGAAGCAAGTCCTGAAGTTGTGTTTTTTCCATTACTATAATCATATTCATGCCTTCCCCTATTAAAATCCGATTTGTTAACGCCTTATAATTATAATACAAGAGATATAAGGTTTTTGTAACGATATGAGCTAAAGATAGAGTAAACTAGATTTAGGTATTATATGAGGTAAAACTGATGTATAATATTTATAGATTACAACAATGTTAAGGAGGGAACGAATGAATTTAGAAATATATCAACAATTGTGTGCTGAATCAAAAATTCTCTGGACACAGCATTGTTTACAGCGAATGCAGGAAAGAGATATCAGTCGTGCCGACGTAAAAAATGGAATTGCAACCGGCGAAATCATAGAGGATTATCCAGATACAAAGAAATTTGAAGATGATTTAAAGACACGAAGAAAGAGGTGATGGATATGTGTATGTATTGCAAAAATAGTACAACCGTAAATAGTACAACAACACACGTCGTAAATTATAAAAATTGTATTATTGTAATTAAAAATGTTCCATGCCTTGAATGTGATCAGTGTGGAGAAAAATATTATACAGATGAAGTTGCTGAACACCTTGAATTGATTGTTGATATGGCAAAAAAATTAATGCAGGAAATTGCAGTTATCGACTATCCACAGGTAGCTTAATAATTTCGGTGGAAATATCATTGCTGGTATTTCCGCCACTTCTTTTTATATATTCTTCGCACTGTTCATCCCATCCACCCAGTTACATAAAATTACAATACTCTCTAAATTTACATTAATATATGTACGCCACCTTTTCGTCCGCCAAGTACAGTGCTTCCTTTTAAATCTGTCCACTCAAAATCGGGCATCTCTTCTCTGGCAACAAGAAAATTGCCTGCGCGCTGGGTGAGCTGGGCAAAGTTTACAACAAAGTCAGAAGCGCCTTCGTTATACGTGTAAATGGAAGCTTCCGATCCCATAAATCCGATATCTGCTTCACCAGAAAGTACAGCAGTCATCGTTTTGTCGGCTCCAAACCCTGTGACGAGCTCCAGTTCAATGCCCTCTTGCCGGAAATAATCTTTTTCAATGGCAACATACATAGGGGCATAGAAAATCGAGTGTGCAACTTCATTTAAGGTGAGTTTTGTCAATTCCTCTTTGGAAGAATCCGGATTGCCGCCGGTCGGGGTACTGTTGTTTGAAGAGTGGCATCCCGTAAGCAGGATCATGGATGCGGCAAGAAGAAATGTGAGAATTCTTTTTTTCATAAGCACTCCATAGTTTTTAAAGATGTTACTAAAAGTATATGCCGGAAAAAAAGAAGCGTGAAAAAAACCGGTCTGAATGAAATCAGACCGGCATAAAATTATAATTTAAAATTAGTAGTTATCGTGATCCTCTTCGAATGGATCATCATAATCATCAAAGTCTTCGTCTTCCTCAGTGTCACGTCTGGACAAGATCGTCAGGATCAGGAAGATCACTGCAAGTACAACACATGCGATCGCACTGTATAAGAGCATCTTGTCATCACCATGTTTCAGGAAACCGATCACGCTGCATCCGATATAAAAGAGCATCGGGAGCAGGAATGCAAAAATCGTATTGCTCTTCTGAAGAATGAGAAGAAGCAGTCCGGAGATCAGCATGCAAAGTGCCATGATGACATAGAAAGTACCAATGTTGGAATTACTTCCGGAGGTAATGCTGTCCAGTCCGCTGATCACTCCTTTGTATGTAAAGAAACCAAACGCTACGATAGAAAGAAGTCCGAAAATCACACGGAGTACCCGGAATCTTGGAGTGATGTAATCATCCTCATATTCTTTCTCGTCTTCGATTTCTTCCGGTTCTTCTACTGGCTTCGGCGCCGGCTTGCGTTTGTGTACAGACTTTCTGTCCGGATCAGATGCAAGCATATCCTCGTAACTTTTTTTCACTGCACGTTCACGTTTTGCACGTACTTTTTCAGAAGGAATATTACCGTAACGCTGCCCTTCTTCGGAAGGTTCCTGTTTGAATTCTTCCGGAACAGAAATCACTCTTGTTTTTGAATCTGCAGGAGCCGGGCGTTTTTTCTTAGGTACAGCATCAGAAGCTTCGGAAGCAAGACGTTTTTTCCGAGGCGCTTCTTCAGAATGATCAGAGACCGGATGTTTCTTTTTCGGTCTTTCGGAATGCTCAGAAACAGGTCTTTCGGAAGCTGGACGCTTCTTTTTCTGTGCAGGCTGTTTTGGCTCGTCTGTGTGCTCAGCGATTTTCTTTTGTTCTGTTGCTTTTGTTTCTTCTGTTTTTTCTACAGGTGCTTTTGGCGCCTCCTGCTTTGGAGCTGCTTCTGTATGTTTTGCTACAGAAGCAGCCGGTTTAGGAGCCGATTTTTTTGCACGTTGTTTGTCAAGATTCCATTGCTTTTTGCAGTCTTTGCAGATTGCGTATTCGTTTAAAACCGGATTGCCATTTTCATCAACCCCTACTTGCTTTTTCTGTAAAATGACATCCTTTCCACATTTTGGGCATTTCATTATTTATATCTCTCCTTTGTATCACTTGTTGTGACTCGTTTTACCTACGATAAAGACATTATAGCATTTTGTTTGACGAAGAACAACGTTTTTTGTCAAATTATCGTGATTGGAGAGTGGGTGTGTTACTGAACAGTAACCGGGTGTGCTCCCTCTATGATTTTGGTTTGACGAGTGGAGTCTGATATTGATAAACATCATTGTAGGCATCAAGCTCGTCCTCGGATTCGGGCAGCGCCGGGATCAGTCCGGTGCAGTCTGTGGAGGAAGCGGCATTTTTTAAATAATCATAATGGTCAATCAGTTCTTGATTTTTTTTCATTTCTTTTTGTGTTTCTTTATCCAAAATTATCACCTCGGATTTAGTGTATCCATGATGAAAAATTGTATTCAGAACAAAATGTGGTATACTGAATAAAAAATCAAAAGAAATGGAGTGGATAAATTATGAGATTGATCGCAGATACACACGCACATACAATTGCAAGCGGACACGCATACAGTTCTTTGAGAGAAATGGCATATGCAGCATCAAAAAATGGACTGGAAGTATTATCTTTGACAGAGCATGCACCACAAATGCCGGGATCTTGTCAGGAGATTTATTTTCGGAATTTTAATGTGATCCCGCGCGAAATGCATGGTGTGAAACTGCTTCTTGGAACGGAGCTCAACATTATGAATCCGGACGGAGATCTGGATCTTTCAGAATCTCTCTGCAGAAATCTGGACATTGTGATCGCATCGATTCATTCTCCATGTTATGGACTTGATCATACCAGAGAAGAAAATACGAAAGCTTATACGGCAGTCATGAAAAAGCCGTATGTTGATATTATCGGGCATCCGGATGACGGCAGATTTCCGGTAGATTACGAAGTGCTGGTTCAAACTGCAAAGGAGACAAAGACGCTTTTGGAGATCAATAACAGTTCCTTAAGACCGGATGGATTCAGAAAAAATACCAGGGAAAATGTGCTGCAAATGTTAGAATTATGCAAACAATATGAAGTTTGTGTGACAACGGGAAGTGATGCACACATTGACGTGGATGCTGGAAATTTCAGCTATGTAAAGGAAGTTTTGGAATTTTGCAAGTTCCCGGAAGAGCTGGTGGTGACAACAGATTTTAATAAATTAAAGGAATTTTTGAATAATTATAAAGAATCGTAATATTTCTTTAAAAAATTGAAAATTGTCTGAATCTCTAAAATCTCTATAAAAAAGTGGACTTTAAAAATTTAGTGTGATAAAATGTAAAAGTAGTGACCTGACTGACAAAGGAGAGGTAAGAGATGAGTAAAAAGCATAACTGCCAGCAAACAGGCAGTGGCATATCATCTAAAGGAGCAGGGATTATGGGTAAAAAAATCAGAACAGAAGCAGTAGATTACCTGTTTGATGCAATCTTGAGTCTGAAGGACAAAGAGGAGTGTTATACATTCTTTGAAGATATTTGTACCATCAATGAATTGCTCTCACTTTCCCAGAGATTTGAAGTGGCAAAGATGTTAAGAGAGCAGAAGACATATCTGGAGATTGCAGAGAAGACAGGCGCATCCACAGCAACGATCAGTCGTGTGAACCGGTCATTGAATTATGGAAATGACGGATACGATATGGTGTTTGAGCGGATGGGAAAATAAAAGATGTGAAGAAATAAAAATGCCCGGCCAGTATAGCCGGGTATTTTTATTTCTTATGGGAAGAATCTTCGCTGGAAAACGTATCGATCAGTTTTTCAATCATCATTTTTTTTACGTATACGTCAAAACTCAGGCTGCAGATAAATGCCAGAATCTGAAAAGTATCTTTGCTGGTATCGGGAATCTCGGAAAATGTCTTTCCGGCAGTCTCCCAGGCAGAAGCGATATTTTCTTTGAGCGGTTCAAGCTGGCCTTTGCACATGGTGCAGATCTGCTGGTACATATCGGCAAGGCTGTAAGCATCCTTGTCAGAATCCTGACCAAAGCCGGCATCTGTCATCGGCTTTAACAGTGTCTCGATATCCTTGATGGAAAGAATACTTTTAAAATAGTAAATAAAAATCAGAAGGAGCAGATGATCCTTGGAATATTTCTTTTTAACAGGCGGCGGAAGCAGATTGTTCTTCGCGTAATTGTTGATCATGGTCTTGGTCAGAATCTTGTCATCTGCGTAGCGCTTGGTTGAAGAAAGCTGAGTATCCATAAATGTGGTCACCTGATCCATATATAAGTCGATATTCGGAATATCCTCGGGATGAATGTAGTCGATCCGGGACAGACTTTCCAGTATGCTGTTTAAAATATCATTTGTATCAATTGTCATATAATCACCTCGATGTACTTATTATATAGTAATGAAAACCAGATAGTCAAGCAGTATTTATTATTGATATATGATCATAACGAGAGTAAACTAAAAGAAAAACGGGAGGATTTCAGATGTTGAAAGCAGAACTCAGTCGATTTAAGGTAAAAGAAGGAAAATCCGGGAAAGTAGATGAATGGATGGCCTTTCTGAATGAACATATGGAAGATACACTTCTTACCTTAGAGAATGAAAAAATGTTTGTAGAATCGATTCACCGGGAAGTGGTCAACGGAACAGAATTTCTGTATTGGTACTCTGTACAGGGAGAAGGTGGTACAGAGGTGTACGATTCAGAAAGCTATATCGATATCAGGCATCTGGAATATTGGGACGAATGTATCGATGATAGTTATAAAGATAACGATATCCCGGCAGAAGTAGTGATGATTCCTCATAAGATCAGAGATGTTATGAAGTGAATACAGTCATTAAAATCTCCGCTGTTTTGTAAGGAAATGGCGGAGATTTTTTATCTGTTTCCATAATATAGTTGACTTGAACGAAACTATGTTCGATAATAGAGTCATGACAATTAAAGGAGATCAATTATGAGCATTTATGATACACTGAACGAACAGCAGAGGGAGGCGGTCTACTGCACAGATGGTCCGCTTTTGATCCTTGCGGGAGCGGGATCGGGAAAGACGAGAGTGCTGACGCACAGGATTGCATATTTAATAGAAGAAAAGGGTGTGAATCCATGGAATATCCTGGCGATCACGTTTACGAACAAGGCGGCCGGGGAGATGCGGGAGCGTGTGGATAATCTGGTAGGATTTGGATCAGAGAGTATCTGGGTGAGCACGTTTCATTCGACTTGTGTACGGATTTTGAGAAGACATATTGACCGCCTTGGGTATGATACGAATTTTACAATCTACGATACGGATGATCAGAAGACATTGATGAAAGATGTCTGTAAACAGGTGCAGATCGATACGAAGGTATATAAGGAGAGAAATCTTTTAGCGGCGATTTCGGCAGCTAAAAATGAGATGATTTCCGCGCAGGAGTATGCATTGAATGCGCAGGGAGATTTTGGAAAAGAGAAGATCGCTAAGGTATATCAGGAGTATGAAAAGCAGATGCATGCCAATAATGCACTGGATTTTGATGACCTGCTCGTGAAGACTGTGCAGTTGTTTGAGACTCAGCCGGATGTGTTGGAGAATTACCAGGAGCGGTTTCGTTATATTATGGTGGATGAGTATCAGGATACAAATACCGTACAGTTTCAGCTGGTGAGTCTGCTGGCGGGCAAATACAGAAATCTCTGTGTGGTCGGTGATGATGATCAGTCCATTTATAAATTTCGGGGAGCGAATATTAAAAATATTTTGAATTTTGAACAGGAATTTCCCGATGCGACAGTCATCAAACTGGAGCAGAATTATCGTTCTACAGGCAATATCCTGGATGCTGCTAATGCAGTGATCAGCAACAATGTGGGCAGAAAGGACAAGCAGCTTTGGACAGACAACGGCGAAGGAGAGAAGATTAAGTTCTGCCAGTTTGATACCGGATATGATGAAGCAGAATATATTGCAGATGACATTGAAAGGGAAGTAAGAAACGGGGCATCTTACAATGATCATGCGATTTTATACCGGACTAACGCGCAGTCCCGTCTGTTTGAGGAACGGTTTGTGGCACAGAATATTCCATATAAGATTGTCGGCGGTGTGAATTTCTATGCGAGAAGAGAAATCAAGGATGTGCTTGCATATCTGAAGACCATCGACAATGGAAAAGATGATCTGGCAGTCAGAAGGATCATCAATGTACCGAAGCGAGGCATTGGCCTGACTACGATCAATCGAATTCAGGAGTCAGCGGCGTCCAGAGGAATCGGATTCTATGATGCTCTTTTAGGGCTGGATCTGATACCGGGGGTGGCGAGAGGTGCTGCAAAACTGGAAGGATTTGTGGCATTGATCGAGTACTTTAAGGGAGTGGCAGAAACCTTAAGTCTGTCGGATCTTTTGCAGGAAGTGATCGATAAGACTGGATACATAGAGAGTCTGGAAGCAGAAGGAAAAGAAGAGGCAGAGACAAGAATTGAAAATATCGACGAGCTTCGAAGCAAGGTTGCGGTTTATGAAGAGTCCCGTCTGGATCAGGACGAAAAACCGACGCTTAGCGGATTTTTGGAGGAAGTCGCATTGGTGGCAGACATTGATAGTCTGGATGAGGAACAGGATTATGTAGTTTTAATGACACTGCACAGTGCAAAAGGTCTGGAATTTCCACATGTGTATCTGGCAGGAATGGAAGACGGACTGTTTCCAAGTTATATGACAGTTACATCAGATGACAGGGAGGATATGGAAGAAGAGCGGCGTCTCTGTTATGTGGGAATTACAAGAGCCGAGCAGAAACTGACCATGACCAGCGCTATGCGGCGAATGGTGAGGGGAGAGACACAGTACAATAAAGTATCCCGGTTTATGAAAGAAATTCCATTGGAACTGCTTGACAATGGCAACCGTTCTTTGAAAATGTTTGAAGAAAGACAGGAGATTCCGAAACAGACTGCGTATACGCAGGCAAAACAGACTTTTAAGGCAAAGGCATTTTCTGCGGCTGCGCCAAAACAGTTTGCAGTCAGCAAAGAAAAGGGGCTGGATTATGGTGTGGGTGACCGTGTCCGGCACATGAAATTTGGAGAAGGGATCGTGACACAGATTACGGAAGGCGGCAGAGATTTTGAGGTGACGGTAGAGTTTGACACCGTCGGAGTGAAAAAAATGTTTGCCGGATTTGCCCGTTTGATAAAATTATAGAAATTATGTGAATTTGGCATAAATCAGTAGTAATCTGAAAATGATAGTGTTATAATAATGAAAAGCAAACCTGTACGGCGGCAAGGAGAAAGGACGTGAATATATGAGTAAAGTTGAGGAATTGATCGCAGAGTCAAAACTGAATGAATTACTGAAAAAGAAAGATGATGAAAAAGTGAAAAAGACAGTCATCTGGGTATTGGCGATTGTAGGTGCTGTTGCAGCAGTGGCAGCGATCGCATATGCGGTATATTGCTTCTTTACACCGGATTATCTGGAAGATTTCGAAGAAGATTTTGATGATGATTTCGATGATTATTTCAGTGAGGAAGATCAGGTTTAATCAGAACGAAAAGAGAACAGAAGACAGGATGTGGTCGGAATACACTGCACCCTGTCTCTTTTTTCGTCAGGAAGTATTACAAAAACAAAGAAAAGATAAGGATAAAAGAGAATGAAAAAAGGACAAGTATTAGAAGGAACGATAGAAAAAGTGGAATTTCCCAATAAAGGAGTTGTCACAGTTGCAGAAGAAGGTAAATCTGTGATCGTAAAGAACGGGATTCCGGGACAGAAGGTAAAATTTTGTGTGAATAAGTTTAAGCGAGGAAATGCAGAGGGGCGCCTGTTGGAAGTGCTGGAGAAATCTCCGCTGGAAACAAGAAAACCGGTGTGCAGCATTTTCCCGGCATGCGGAGGGTGTATGTACCAGACTATGTCTTATGAAGCACAGATGGAAATGAAGGCAGAACAGGTGAAAAACATTCTGGATGAAGCCGTGGATGGTGAATATCTTTTTGAAGGAGTGAAGGCAAGTCCGAAAGAATTTGCATACCGCAATAAGATGGAGTTCTCGTTCGGCGACGAGTATAAGGACGGGCCGCTGACATTGGGACTGCATAAAAAAGGTAGCACGTATGATGTGCTGACAGCGTCAGACTGCAAGCTGGTACATGATGACATGACAAAAATCTTAAATTGTGTGCTGGAATATTTTAAGCAGCGAAATGTCAGCTATTATAAGAAAATGCAGCATACAGGCTATCTGCGTCATTTGCTGCTTCGAAGAGGTGAGCGCACAGGAGAAATCCTGGTCAATCTGGTTACAACGACACAGGAAGAACACGATATGTCTCCATTAAAAGAAGCACTCCTTAATTTGGAACTGGAAGGGAAAATCGTGGGATTTCTTCATATTTTAAATGATTCTCTTTCTGATGTGGTTCAGAGTGATGAGACCAGGATTATTTACGGGCAGGACTATTTTTATGAGAAGCTGTTGAATCTGGAATTCAAGATCACGCCGTTTTCTTTCTTCCAACCAAATTCAAGAGGGGCGGAAGTGCTTTACAGTACAGTGCGTGATTATATCGGAGATATCAACGATATGACAGTGTTCGATTTGTTCAGCGGAACAGGGACGATCGCGCAGGTGCTGGCGCCGGTGGCAAAACAGGTGATCGGTGTGGAGATTATTGAGGAAGCTGTGGAGGCAGCCAAAGAAAATGCTGCACACAACGGACTTTCCAACTGTAAATTCATTGCCGGGGACGTATTTAAAGTGTTGGATGAGATTGAGGAAAAACCGGATGTGATCGTCCTGGATCCGCCAAGAGACGGGATTCATCCAAAGGCTCTGCCGAAAATCCTGGATTACGGAGTGGACAAGATTGTGTACATTTCCTGTAAAGTGACCAGTCTGGCACGGGATCTGGAAATGATACAGGCAAGAGGGTATGAGGTAGTGAAGAGCGTGGCAGTGGATCAATTTTGTCAGACGGTGCATGTGGAGACGATGGTGTTGCTACAGAGACGAGATATATAGAAATCCTTGAATTTACGCATTTTGTGAGGTTTTTCAACTTCCATACCTTGGATATAAATAGTAAAGAAAAAAGGTTGGTGGACAGAATCACAGTTGTTGTGGCACTGGATATCGTTACGAAGGATACAAAGTAAATCTGTTATAAAAGTAAATAGTGGACTATCAAAAATTGATAGATTATAGGGATACTGATTTTGCAAGAAAAGGTATCCCTATTTTTTATATAGGGCATTCCAATAGGAGTGTCTTTTTTCATAAAAAAGTTTCAAGGAGGAAAAATATGGAAAATTTTACAGCGTTAGGAGCAAATGAGATTACAAAAAACATAAC
>ERZ780052.705-NODE-705-length-12049-cov-2.654327_pt1 | contig 12049 bp, 8 predicted proteins | sample MGYA00511845_ERZ780052 | MGnify/ENA primary metagenome ERZ780052 (study PRJEB29588, sample SAMEA1970897) | human gut metagenome | biome: human gut; feature: human-associated habitat; material: faeces | place: Denmark | collected 2008/2010 ...
CCCAGCAATAACGGGGCGAGCCGCAATCAGCCGTAAGAGTGCGTCCTCCCATTATTGCCGGTGCATAAGTGTAAGACCCCTTTCCGGTCTCAGGCCAGCGGTGATAGTACATCACCTGAGCCATAGCCGTCGCCACACATCCCGTCGCACACTTGGAGCTTATGTCGTAGTCAGGACACATATTATTATATGGCGCGCCCTGATCCCACATAATGTTGCCAAGCAGCGGAGCCACTTTCTTGCCGCTGTTCGTGCTTTTCTGCGGCGCAGTCTCAACGTTGTTGTCTCTTATATATGTTATTTCGTCCACATAACCTTCCATCCAGTTGCGCATCTCAGGCGACATCCTGTCAAGGTCGAAACTGCCTGTGTCGCTGTAGCCCAGCACCTCCGCAGCCCTGTCCTCAGCCGATACGAGGACGAATCCGGCGTTGCTGCCGGCATTGAACACATACACACAGCTGCGCCCTTTCGTGTCGCCAGCCGTATACACCAGTCTAAGGTCATCGCTTCCGACATTCTGCCGCGCCCTCATCTGCGCCGCATTATCACGGAGAAACGACCGCGCGATTTTCAGAGCCTGCGGCTGTGTGACGTCCCCGGCAAAGGAGAGCAGCCCCGGCAACAACAATAAAACAGCAAGAGTAAGTTTTCTCATAATGACATTTTTAATTAGTTTTCGCATTTACAAAGGTATGTAAAAGCCGCAAAAACTAACAAAAGGTCACCAAACAATGCTTTCTGATTCATAAATTAAAAACCAAAAAGCTCATTTTCTAAGCATTTTCTGATATAATGAAGGGGTCATTCCGGTGACTTTCTTGAACGCCGCAATGAAGTTTGAAGCCGACTTGTAGCCCACGCTCTCGGCTATTCCCTGCATGCTGTACGCTCCGTAGCGTCCGCTGTCCATCATCCTTTTCATCGCCACCTTTATGCGACGCTCGTTCAGGAAAGTACGGAAATTCTTGTTGTAAGTTGTATTTATCACCTGCGACACATAGTTGGTGTTCGACTCCGAAAGCCTTGCGAGCACGGCGAGACTGAATTCCGGACTGCAGAAAGTGTCCTCGTCCTCCATCACGGCGTCAATGCGGCGCAGCAGTTCTTCGGAGTTCGGTACCGGCGCGGAGGCTTTGTCATGACGCTCAATGTCTGTCACACTATCCCCGCCGGACGTTTTCCGTCTGTCGACAATATCGCGGTAGCGGCTCTCAATATCAAGAAGCTCCCTGTTGCGCTCGAACAACGCCACGTACGCCACATGCAGTTTGCGCCGCTGACGCCACACCATCACCACCGCGGCGCATGCCACCGCCACCACGAGAAGCAGCATGACGAGAGCCGCGTTCTGATAGAATATGGTGCGTTTCTGCTCGTCTATGGTCTGCCTGTCGAGCTTTTTCTCATGCGTCTGGTAGCTGTTCTTTATCTGGGAGAACTCGTTCACGTTGAGCAGCGAGTCGGTATATCTGAAGAACTCGTTCTGATAGAACAGAGCCTTTTCCTTGTTTCCCATTTTCGTATAGACACGCATCATGCCTTTGTAGCAGTCAGCGAAGAGGTAAGCCTCGTTCTTCAGCTGTGCCAGCGAGTCGTACTTCTGCAACACCTCGAGTGCCTTATCCAGATTGCCCTGCCTCTCATAGCACTGGTATACCTCCGAATAAGGATATATTTTCATCTCTCCCGGCAGTCTGAAACTGTCCACCACCGCCACAGCCTCGTTCATCCAGCGCGTCTTTTCGTCCATTTCATCGCGTATTCCTGCAATAAAACCCTTGTTGAAGCAGTAATAAAAGAGCAATTGACCGCGCGGAACGCCCTTCAGTTCCTTCACTTTCTCGTTAAGACGCTCGGCATATGCGGCGTTGCCTATGTTGCATCCGGCACCTATCATGTTGTTCAGGAACTTGAACTGCATGCCCGAATTGCCCGAGACAAGGCTGAGACGATAGCCCTTCTCATACACGTCGAGAGCCTGGGCAAAGTTGGAATACACCGAATAGATGCCTCCCACGTTGTAGTATGCGTTCATGAGATTGAGCGTGTCGACGCTTTTCGAGTGTTCCTCTTTCTGTATATAGCGGAGCAGAATAGACAGAGCACTGTTGTAGTCGCTCTTCCTCAGATAAGCCCTTGCCTGCTCCAGATTGTCCGGAGCAGACCGTCTCTCTTGTCCGCCGGGTGCGGCAAGAATGGCGGTAAAATGGAAAAAGAGTGCCAGACACACATATATGAGCCTTCTGCCAGTCATGTTGCGAAATTGCAAAAAGATGATAACATATGAACAAAAACTGTCCTTAAACAGGTGCAAAGATAATGCAAACAAGTGGAAAGTAAGTTTACTTACAGTTTCCCGAGTGCAGCTTATCTTATGCAAAGATAATGCGAGGCGAGCGCAGCAGCAAGGCGGGAAAACCTTGTTTTACCGGACTTGATATTGCCGAGCCGAAGCTTATCTTCTACAAAATTATCTGTTTAACAACAAACGTCTGACACCGCACTGTTCCTTTTAACATTTATTCGCTTTGCCGTTCCGACACCTTGACTTATCTTTGCAGAAGATAAGCTGCGACTGACTTTGAGATTGCAGGTTATCATTACGCTCCCCGGCATTTGCATTGCAAGGAAGCGAAAAAGAAATTATAAACAACAAAAAAGAAAAGAATTATGGAAACAGGAAACAAAGCTCCGGAAATACTTGGTGTTGATCAGAACGGAAATGAAGTGCGTTTGAGCGACTATGCCGGCAAGAAACTCGTGCTGTATTTCTATCCGAAAGACTCCACTCCGGGATGTACAAGCGAGGCATGCAGCCTGCGCGACAACTATGAGGAACTGAAGTCAAAAGGCTATGAGGTGATTGGCGTGAGCGTGGACAGCGCGAAATCGCACCAGAGATTCATAGAGAAAAACAGTCTGCCGTTCACTCTCATCGCTGATACAGACAAGAAACTTGTGGAGGAATTCGGTGTGTGGGGTGAGAAGAAGATGTATGGCAAGACCTACATGGGCACACTGCGCACAACGTTCATCATCGACGAGAACGGTGTGGTGGAGCAAGTCATGGGTCCGAAAGAGATAAAAGTGAAAGAGCACGCGGCACAGATTCTCAACCGCTAAGCCGGTCAGGCAGTCTGGCTTCATCAGTACATAGTGCTGACGTCAGGCTATCAGCTTCCCGTTTTAGTCGGAGATGCGGCGTACTGTATCGCGAAAAAGATGGGAAAGAATACACCGGCAGCAGAGCGGAACAGCAAAATGGCCGCTCCATCGGCAAATACAAAGAAAGCGTGGCGGCATATCCGGCAGACAGAAAGGATTGATACTGTCTTTAGCGGAAAATGCCGTCACGCTTTATTATTGTTTTTTTTATAATTTCTTGTCGTAAAATGCAGAGATTCAGTCTGCCTGTTCGGCATCTATCGCCTTTATCTTCTGCTTTACGAGTTCCATGTCGTCTTTCAGCTTCTGAACCTTTCTGTTCATCTCGTCAACAAGACTGTTGCCCTTCTTACTGCTTGCCGTGAGGAATCCGAGATTGTTCTCGTAAGTCTGGATTTCCTGCCGCAGCTGGTCATAACGGCGCATCAGGCGTCCACGTTCGTTGTCGAGCGCGTCCTCACCACGCTTTGCCACATTCTTCAGGTTGCTTCTGAAGCTGTCGAGCTTGCGACGTGAGCTTGATATGTTAAGCTCTTTATACAACTTGTCGAGCACGGCATGATACTCGTTGTATATATTGTCTTTCTCCTTATAAGGTACATGTCCCACAGCGTTATACTCATCTACAAGCTGCTGTATCTTCTCCTGCACGTTCTCCACACCCTCAGCCGTGAAGTTGCGGAGCTGCTCTATGATGGAGCGTTTCTTCTCAAGGTTGGCGCGCTCTTCATTATGTACTCCCGCGTTAGCGGCATTTCGTGCGGCAAAGAACTTGTTGCATGCCTCGAGAAAATCGTTCCATAGCTGGTCGCCTATCTTCTTGGGCACACTGCCTATGGTCTTCCACTCCTTCTGAAGAGCTATGAACTTGTCGCCGGTTGACTTCCAGTCAGTACTGTCAGACATAGAACGCGCCTTCTCTATGAGGGCTTTTTTCTTCTCTACATTAGCGGCGAAGGTCTCTTTCAGTTCCTTGAAGAACGCCGCCTTACGCCCGAAGAAATCATCGCAAGTGCCACGGAAACGCTCGAATATCTTTACATTCATCTTCTGAGGAGCGAATCCTATGGTCTTCCATTCAGCCTGAAGGGCTATTATCTCTTTTGTATGCTTCTCCCAATCGCTTGCTCCTTTGTTCTCCTCTTTGGATATTGCCTCAGCCTTCTCGCACAGTTCCGTCTTGCGTGCGAGGTTATCCTCCTCCTTGGCACGAAGACTTTCGAAATGCTGTTGATGACGCTTGTTTATCACTGTTGAGGCTGCCTTGAACCGCGCCCAGATGCTTTCGCGCAGGTCTTTTGCCACAGGTCCTATCTCGCGATACTGCTGATGGAGTTCCTGAAGCTGGTGGAACGCGCTGATGACATCCGGTTCTTCCGCAAGCCTTTCAGCAGACTCACACAGCTTGGTCTTCAATTCGAGATTCTTCTTGAAATCGTATTCGCGCGCCTCATTGTTGAGTTTGAGCAAATCGTAGAACTGTTCTACATACAGCTGATAACTGCGCCACAGCTCACTTGCCTTATTCGCGGGGACAGATTTTATTTCCTTCCATTGCTGCTGCAGCTCCTTGAACTCCGAATATGACTTGTTCGCCTGTTCGGGTGAGGTAGCCATAGCCTTTATTTTATTTATAATGTCGAGCTTCTTTTCAAGATTTTCCTGCTTCTCCGCTTCCTGCTGCTGGAATATTTTCGTACGGTTCTCACGTATGACAGACATTTCCGCCTTGAATATACTCTCATCCTCATCAGGCAGAATCTGGTATTTCTCAGGGTCTCCTCCTCCATTGAGATAGTCCTTCAGACGCGCTTCCCGCTCAGCGATATGTATTTTATAGAAAGAGGTTTTGAGATGATCAATCTCTTCCTTGTTTGAAAATTCCTTGTTGGCAACGATTTCCTTCAAGCGTGCGAGAATTTCCTTCTTTGTCCTGTAGGTATGTGCTGAAGGTTGTTCTTCCGCCATACTCTCTGCAGAACAGACGTTTTCAGTCTCCGCAATCAGGTCTTCCGGTTTGTTTTCTTCCCGGTTTACTTGAGCAACATCCTGCTCCTTGCCTTTTTCGTTTTCATTCACTCCATTCTGAAGAGCATTTTCTTGAGAATCCATCATTTCACTGTTTTAAGTTTATGACACGGTTTTTCCAATATATCCAAGCAAATATCGAAATGTCTTAATACTTAAAGCCATTAACATTTTGCATGATACGTTAATTTCAAATAATTATTGATGCAAACTTAAATAAAAAAAAGTAATTCAGCAAAAAAACTTATGTATTTTTCACTTTTTTCCGTTAAAGTAGTCTTTTATGGCGCAGAATAAACCACGACAAGCCCGAAACACATACAGAAATGACCAATGCGACGATGAATCCGTAGCTGGTTGTCTCCATGCCATTGATGAGGTTCATTCCGAAGAGCGACGCTATCAGCGTGGGGAACATCATTATAATGGACACCGATGTAAGTGTACGCATAACGGTGTTCATATTGTTGTTGATGATGCTTGAGTAAGTATCCATTGTCGATTCGAGAATGTTGGAATAGATGTTCGTAGTCTCTCGTGCCTGCGACATCTCAATATTGACATCTTCTATAAGGTCTGCGTCAAGCTCGTCCACCTGAAGCTTGAACTTCAGTTTCGCAAGAAGAGTCTCGTTGCCACGTATTGACGTTATGAAATATGTAAGAGAATCCTGCAGACGACTGAGTGCAATAAGCGACTCATTGTTCACTACGTTGTCGAGATTATGCTTTGCTTTCTCTATAAGAGCGTTTATCTGCTTCAGGCGTTTCAGATACCACACGGCAGAAGACAGGAACAGGCGGAATATCATATCGACATAGTCGGTGAACCCTTCGCCACGTTTCTGCTGATAGCTCACAAAATCTATCATCATGTTTGTCTCATAGTAACACACCGTAATCGTCACATCTGCCTTATGAATGATACCAAGCGGTACTGTAGTATATGGTGTGCGCGAGCGTATCTCCTTAACGTAAGGGATACGAAGGATTATAAGCATCCAGCCGTCATCGTACTCATAACGGGCGCGCTCGTCAGTATCGCTGACGTCGGAAAGAAAATAATCGGGTAAGTTGAATTTATCTTCAAGCCACTGCTGGTCCTCTTCAGTAGGGCATGTCACTTGTATCCAGCAGTTTGGTTGCCACTCAGCTATCGCTTTCAAGGCACCTTCCGTGTTCCAGAATGTTCTCATAGAGTCGCTCTCCTTAGATTTGTTGTCTTTAATTTTACAGGCAGGAGACAAGCCTCATGCATTGAGTAACATCCTGTCACCAGCCTCAGAAAGTAATATTTTCCGCGTGATAATCGTCCATAAATTCTTTTTTATTGTTGCGGATGCAAAGTTACGGAAATTCTTTGATTACGCAAATTCTTTTAAAGAATTCGTATATCGCATTCTCATGTTAATAATAATATAATACAATTTACATAAGTTAAAATTTCGATTGATTCATCTTTAAAGTTGTTATAACTATAAATGGTACGACAATATTTTATATATTGCATATCAAAACTTCATTTACAATAACACAAAAAAACTTTAAACATGAAAAAAACTTTACTATTTCTGACTGCCTTTTCATTTGGCATGTTGCAGTCCTTTGCCCAGCAAGAAGGGCAGATCAGGGTTAAAAGCGGATTCACCGCCGACGTCGTAGCGGAAGGAATTCCTGTTGAGAACTATCTGGTACAGGGTATTGACAACGGGAGCGTAGGATTATTCAGCAAGAAAGTAAGCCTTGTGAACAACGGACTACCGTCCGAAATGCCGATGAAAGCATTTGAAAGCGGCAATCTCTACAACATTGACTACACTAAGAACAATGCTCTCAGACTTGTCGGACCTGGCGATGCGGAAGGCACAAACTACCCCACGAGCGGAGAGCTGAAGCTCGCCACACCGGTGAAGACAGACAAGCTGTGGCTGCTTTGCATCTGCGGTAACGGTCCGACCGAACTGTATGTCGAAGTGAGCTATAAGGACGGAGACTTCAATTATGGCAACATCACAATAGAAGACTGGTGGAACGAAAGCACGAATCCGGAAGACCACAAAGGTAAGGACGAGGCTTTCTGGGGCTTCGACCGCATCGACCGCGAGACAGAAAGCCCGCAGGGAGTGACCTCCGTACGCATTCTTGAAAAAGCGATAGCAACCAATCCTGACAAGGAAATACAGTCTGTATACATTGAGAAGACAAATGTAAGCAACGGATATCCTACCATTCTCGGACTCTCTGCAGGACAACAGCCTGTTGAAGTAGCCGAAGGTTTCAACGCAGACGTGGTTGCCGAGGCAAGACCTATTAGCGAACATTCAAGCGCTTCGCTTGACAGGAACGCATGGGTATTGTATTCCAAGGAGCTTGGAAACGTAGACATCACTACCGAGTTCGGACTTCCCGACGACGGAAACATCGTGACAAAGAGCAACAGGACATACAAGGTGGATTATAAATCGCTTAATGCCACCAGACTCACAGCCGACGATACGGAGACAGCAGACACCGATGAGTCGACCGCCACACTCGTACTTGAAGACAAACCGACCGTGAGCGACAACGGCTCGATATATTATCTCGCCACCGCAGGGAACGGTCCTGCGACCATAGATGTCACATACAATTATTCTGACGGTTCTTCAAGCACAAGCTATATCGAGATACCCGACTGGTGCAACAACCAGTCACTGGCAGCCGTTCAGACTGGCAGATACTACGGAGGCGTAGACGACAGGGACTATGTCGGGCTGTATGAGGTTGAAGATTATCCTCAGAGCAACAAACAGATAGAAAGCATCACATTTAACAACTATGCCGGCAACGCCTCAAAAGGCATAATAATGGGTATCTATCTCATCGACGGAACCATAACAACGGGCATAAAAGACATCACTGTAGGCAAGGATGCAAAAGACGGAAAAACCTTCAACATCGGCGGACAGGTTGTGGACGGTTCGTACAAAGGCATTGTCATAAAGAACGGAAAGAAACATATTGCGAAATAATCATCGCATATAAAGCAAATGAAATCCGCGCCTTCGTTCAGACGCGGATTTTCATTTTATTATATAAATAAGGTGTGGATAACTGTTTATCCGCATCTGTCGTAACACCGCCAAAGCCGCTTTTTCATTTGAGTGTCGGCTGTTCACTCCAATCCCTCACTGCCACCGTCATCCTCACTTCAGCTTTTCCACTGTACACCCGGCTGCATCTTCGACAAAGACGGGAACCGTTCTGCCTGACAGCAGCACTGAATACGCACAAAGAAAGAAGACAGATTTAGTACTGAGAAAAAACGTTCCACTAAATATCATAGATTTTATTTTGACGCAATGAAAATTTAAACTAAATTTGCACCCGTATAGAATAAACGCAGACGTCATGAGTATCAGCAACAAAACAGCCAAATATCGGATAAAAAAACAGCAGTTGAAAGACCTGTTCTTCATTTTTTTCGGCATCCTTCTTTATTCAATCGGCTACACGGCATTTATCCTACCGGAGAAAGTTGTTATGGGAGGAGTGGCAGGTATATCAGCATTGTTGTATTACGCATTCCAGTTTCCGGCAGGAGCATCCATTTACATTCTCAATGCCTCAATGCTGATTATAGCCTTCAAGGCTCTCACCAAGCAGTTCAGCATACGCACAATCATCGGTGTGACGATAATGGCTGTGCTTGTCAGCGCACTGCAACCTATATTCCAGGCGTTCCCCATCATCACGCCAGGAAAGGACGTGTTCATGCACGTGCTTATAGGAGGTGCGATGGCAGGAGCGGGTCTCGGAATCGTATTCTCGCACAACGGATCGACCGGAGGCACCGATATTGTCATCGCGTTGCTTAACAAATACTTCCGCATGAGCTTCGGACGAGCCATGCAGTTCATAGACATAACCATCATATGTTCGTCATACATCCTCTTCCACAGCTCTGAGAAGATTGTCTACGGCATCGCTTTCACGCTGATAGCAAGCTTTGTCTGCGACTACGTCATCAACGGTGCGCGCCAGACAGTGCAGTTCATCATCATATCGAAAGAGTATGACAGGATTGCCGACGCGATAAACATGAAGCTTCATCGTGGCGTCACAGCGATAACAGGAAAGGGATGGTACTCAAAGAAAGAGGTAGACATACTTATCGTCCTTGCGCGAAAATACGAGTCACAAGAGCTTTTAAACTATATCAAAAGCATCGACCCGGACGCCCTTGTCTCACAAACCTTCTGTCACGGAGTGTTCGGTGAGGGATTCGACAAGATAAAATGAATCTTCCGTAAAGATAAAAAACAAGCAGACTGACGCTCTGCTTGTTTTTTTATATATATGTTTCTGTACATTATTATATAATGCCCTTCCGTCATCCTTTTCTGTCATGGCGGAGCACCAGATTGTTCACAGGTCGCCTTTAGTAAGTTCCGCCCACACCTTCTGGTATTTGTTTTCGAGCTGCATCTGTGTCTGCAGATTCCTGTATATGGCGTCCGCCTCCACATAATACTCTATAAGCGAAAGCTCACCGCCCTCTACAGCCTTACGGAGAAGGTCGAGCGTGGAATAGAGCAATGCCGTGTCATATGTGTCAGCGGCATGCCTCAGCTGCTTCATCTCGTTCACCTGCGAACGCACATTGTTCTCAGTCCTCACCCGCACGTTGTCCAACTGCAGCTCAGACTCCTGCAGTCTCGCCTTTGCAGACTTCAGTCTGTTGCGTCCGGAGAACAAAGGGAACGAAGCGCCCACCATGAAACCGTTGCTCGCATCCGACCCGTCGGTGTTGCGCCTGTAGCCCACCTCCAGCTTGGGAAGCCAGTTCTGTCTGTTCACTTTCACATTCTGAGCCGACGCCTGTACCTCCGCACGTGCCGAGCGCAGCGTCAGTTCCGACGCCACAGCCCTGTCGTAAAGAGCCTCATAGTCCACCACTGCCTCCGACGAAGGATATTGCCTCATGTCAAACTCCAACGGCATGTTACCGTTCAGAGCCAGCAGCGACTGCAACGCGGTCTGATGAGCCACCTCGTTCTGCGTCACTTCTGTCTGCACGTTCATCCTGTCCATCTTCACCTTGTTCACCTCAAGAACAGTGGCGTCACCGTTCTTCATCCTCGTCTCATACATAGCGAGCAGTTCGTCGGCGTTCTTGCGGCGTTTCTCCAGCAGGTCACGCTCCTGATTAAGCAATATAAGGTCAAGGCACAACTGCTTGGCTGAAAGCAGGATGTTGCACCGTGATGTCTGATAACCGAGATTCACCACTTCCTTCTGAAGCTTTCCCGACTTGCTGCGAGCCGCATACAAAGTGGGGAAATCGAACCCCTGCTTCACCACAAGCTCCGAAGTGGCGATGAAGAACGGACTGTACTCCACGCTCGGGTCCTCCAGATTGTTCTGAGCCTCGATATCAAGCGCGTCCGCCCTGCCCTGTTCTCCCAGAGCCTTCAGTTCCTTGTTGTTCCGCTCCACACTTCTCAGTATCTCGTCTATGCCCTGCGCACCGGCATTCACTCCGAATGCCAGTGCCGCCGCAACCATTATAACCGTTTTCATAATCATTTCGTTTTATTTCGTTTCATCTTTTCTTCCTTACCCTGCATCCACTCGTACACGACAGGCAATATGAAAGCGTTGAGGAATGTTGACGTGAGCAGTCCTCCAAGTATCACCTTTGCCATCGGACTCTGTATCTCATTGCCCGGCAGACCGCCCCGCAAGGCAAGAGGCACAAGTGCCAGAGCCGACGAAAGGGCTGTCATGAGTATAGGGTTGAGTCTGTCGAGCGAACCGTGCAGCACGCTCTCCCTCACTGTGAGCCCATCCTCATTGCGCAAAGCGTTGTAGCGGCTTATGAGCAACATACCGTTACGTGTGGCTATGCCGAAGAGAGAGATGAATCCGATGATGGCAGGGATGCTCACCTCACCCGTCGTGAACACCAGCGCAAACACTCCTCCAATGAGCGCAAGAGGCAGATTGAGCATTATCACGCCGCTCTCGAAAGAGTTCTTGAACTGCATGTAAAGCAGCAGGAATATCACCACAATACTCATCAGCGACGTAATCATAAGCGTCCGGCTGGCTGCCTGTTCGCTCTCAAACTGTCCTCCGTATTCTATGTGATAGCCCTCCGGAAGCTTTATCTCACGCTCTATTCTGTCCTGTATGTTGTTCACGACACTACGCAGGTCGCGCCCGCTCGTGTTTGCCGACACCACTATCTTGCGCTTCACGTTTTCCCGGTTGATGGTGTTCGGTCCCTTCGCCGACACCACATCAGCCACCTCCGCCAACGGAATGCGCTGTCCGTCGGCAGTGTCTATCATCATGTCCTCTATGCGTTCCATCGTCTTGCGGTCGTCCTCGTCAACGCGCACCACAAGATTGAAGCTCTTGCCGCTCTCATATACCTGCGACACAGTCTCTCCCGCCATGCACACCGACACGAATTCCGCAAATTCGGGAAGCGTTATCCCATACTTGCGCAGCATGTCCCTACGCGGCACGATCTTCAGTTCCGGACGCTCTATCTGCTGTTCCACGTTCAGGTCGGCGATGCCTTCCACCGACGCTATCGACTCCTTTATCTCGTTGCCGATGAGGAACATGCGGTTGAGGTCGTCGCCGAAGAGCTTTATGGCGATGTTCGCCTGCGTACCGCTGAGCATCGCGTCGATGCGATGGCTTATGGGCTGACCTATCTCTATGTTCACTCCGGTAAGCACAGACAGCTTCTTGCGCACGTCGGCAAGCACCTCAGCGTGTGTGCGGTCTTTCAGCTCGAACGGAGCCTCTATCTCCGACACGTTCACCCCCAAGGCGTGCTCGTCAAGCTCGCCGCGTCC
>ERZ780052.710-NODE-710-length-11991-cov-7.505362_pt1 | contig 11991 bp, 9 predicted proteins | sample MGYA00511845_ERZ780052 | MGnify/ENA primary metagenome ERZ780052 (study PRJEB29588, sample SAMEA1970897) | human gut metagenome | biome: human gut; feature: human-associated habitat; material: faeces | place: Denmark | collected 2008/2010 ...
GCTCTGCTGTGGCGCCCCCCCCCCCCCCCCCCCCCCCCCCCCGCCCCCCGCCATTTTCAAGACGCTGATTTGCCTCAAGACCCGCAACGGCATCATCATCTCTCCCCATCCGCGCGCGAAGAAGTCCACCATCGCCGCCGCGAAGGTTGTGCTGGAAGCCGCTGTGGCTGCCGGCGCGCCCGAAGACATCATCTCGTGGGTCGATGTTCCCTCGCTGGAGCTGACCAACATGGCGATGAAGGAAGCCGACATCATCCTCGCCACCGGCGGCCCCGGCATGGTCAAGGCGGCGTACTCCTCCGGCAAGCCTGCGCTGGGCGTCGGTGCTGGCAACACGCCCGCGATTATCGACGAATCCGCTGACGTGAAGGTGGCCGTCAACTCCATCCTGCACTCCAAGACGTTCGACAACGGCATGATCTGCGCGTCCGAGCAGTCCACCATCGTACTGGACAGCATCTACGACGCGGTGAAGGCGGAGTTCGCCAAGCGCGGCGCGTACTTCCTCGAAGGCGAAGAGCTGGACAAGGTGCGCAAGACCATCATCATCAACGGCGCGCTGAACGCCAAGATCGTCGGTCAGAAGGCGCACACCATCGCCAAGCTCGCAGGCGTGGACGTGCCGGAAACCGCCAAGGTGCTGATTGGCGAAGTCGAATCCGTGGATATTTCCGAAGAGTTCGCGCATGAGAAGCTCTCTCCCGTGCTGGCGATGTACCGCGCCAAGGACATCGACGATGCGTTCGACAAGGCGGAACACCTGATTGCTGACGGCGGCTACGGCCACACCTCTTCTATCTACTTGAACGCCGTCACCCGCAAGGATTTGATTGACCGCTTCGCCGCGCGCATGAAGACCTGCCGTATTCTCGTCAACACGCCTTCCTCTCAGGGCGGCATCGGCGACCTGTACAACTTCATGCTGCGTCCGTCGCTGACGCTGGGCTGCGGCTCGTGGGGCGGCAACTCCGTCTCTGAGAACGTCGGCGTCAAGCACCTGCTGAACGTCAAGACTGTTGCCATCCGGAGGGAGAATATGCTGTGGTTCCGTGCGCCTGAAAAGGTCTACCTCAAGAAGGGCTGCCTGCCTGTCGCCCTGAATGAACTCAAGGCAGTTATGGGCAAGAAGCGCTGCTTCATCGTCACCGACGCGTTCCTGTTCAAATCCGGCTTCACCAAGGCGATTACCGACAAGCTGGATGAGCTGGGCATCGTCCACACCACGTTCTACGATGTTGCGCCCGACCCGTCCCTCGCCTGCGCAAAGGAAGGCGCCAAGGCGATGACCTCCTTCCAGCCGGACTGCATTATCGCCATCGGCGGCGGTTCCGCAATGGACGCCGGCAAGATTATGTGGGTCATGTACGAGCATCCGGAAGTGGACTTCCTCGACATGGCAATGCGCTTCATGGATATCCGCAAGCGCGTGTACACCTTCCCGAAGATGGGTGAAAAGGCGTACTTCATCGCCGTCCCGACCTCCGCTGGCACTGGCTCCGAAGTCACCCCGTTCGCCGTCATTACCGATCAGGACACCGGCGTGAAGTACCCGCTGGCGGACTACGAGCTGCTGCCGAAGATGGCGATTGTGGATGCTGACATGATGATGTCCGCGCCGAAGGGCTTGACCTCCGCCTCCGGTATCGATGCGCTGACCCACGCGCTGGAAGCCTACGCCTCCATGCTGGCGACAGACTTCACCGACGGTCTGGCGAAGCAGGCGGCTCAGCTGATTTTCGAGTATCTGCCCGCGTGCTACGACAACGGTCAGAACGAACCGGTTGCCCGCGAAAAGATGGGCAACGCCGCCACGATGGCTGGCATGGCGTTCGCGAACGCGTTCCTCGGCGTCTGCCACTCCATGGCGCACAAGCTGGGCGCGTTCCATCACCTGCCGCACGGCATCGCCAACGCGCTGCTGATTGAGCTGGTCATCCGCTACAACAGCGCCGAAGTTCCCACGAAGATGGGCACCTTCCCGCAGTACGCCTATCCGCACACGAAGCGCCGCTACGCTGAATTCGGCGAATTCCTCGGCTTCAAGGGTGCGAATGACGACGAGACGGTGGAGAACCTGATTCGCAACATCCATGCCCTGAAGGAACGTGTCGGCATCAAGAACACGATTCGCGACTACGGCGTGGACGAAGAGAAGTTCCTCGCGACGCTGGACGAAATGTCCGAGCAGGCGTTCGACGACCAGTGCACCGGCGCGAACCCGCGCTACCCGCTCATCAGCGAAATCAAGGAAATGTATCTGAAGGCGTACTACGGCGAGTAATGCGCCATTCTCCCCGGCTTGGCAGGAATGCTTCTGCTGGGCCGGGCATTTTTGAGCAAAAAAATTTCGTCCGCTTGCAGGAATGTCGTATTTGGGCAGCGAATAGATATTTAGGACAAATATCGACTTTCGCGTTCTCCACTGCCGCTTTACCAACCAACAAGCGCAGGAGGGGACGAAGCAGTCCAGAGGGCGACCGCAGACTTCGTCTGTTTCCATTGCCCTCTGGTCGCGTCCGCAGACGCGAATCCTCGCATAAACACGCGGACGTTGTGTGATAGCGTCACCAACTCAATCGCAAAAAGGGAGGCCAGAGGGTCACAGACCCTTTGGCAGGTCAAGGGCAGCGCCCTTGCGCCTCTCCCCCAATAAACATGAACCATATAGAAGGAGGTTTCCCTATGGATTTGACGCATGTGATTGCCGAGCGGGAAAATAAGAAGATTTACCGCGACGGCGACAAGGCCATCAAGGTGTTTGCCGAAGGGTACAGCAAGGCGGACATTCTGAACGAAGCGCTGAACACGGCGCGCGTGGAAGAGACGGGTCTACCGATTCCGAAGCTCCTTGCTGTTGACACGGTGAACGGTCAGTGGGCGATTACGACGGAGTTCGTTGAAGGCGACACGTTGGCGGCGCTGATGGCGGCGCATCCGGAAAAGGAAGACGAGTACCTGAACCTGTTTGTGGACATTCAGATGAAGGTTCACGCCTGCACCTGCCCGATGCTCAACAGCCTGACGGAGAAGATGCAGCGCAAGATTTCCGCCACCGACCTCGACGCGACCACCCGCTACGAGCTGCACACCCGCTTGGCGAGTATGCACGTCCACAAGAAGGTCTGCCACGGCGACTTCAACCCGTCCAACATTATCTTGAAGCCCGACGGACAGTGGTACATCCTCGACTGGTCGCACGCCACGCAGGGCAACGCGTCCGCTGATGTTGCCCGCACCTACCTGCTCTTCGTCCTCGAAGGCAAGGAAGCGCTGGCGGAAAAGTACCTCTCCCTCTTCTGCAAGAAGAGCGACACCGCCAAGCAGTACGTCCAGCAGTGGATTCCGATCGTCGCCGCGAGCCAGTCCCTCAAGGGCAAGCCCGAAGAGCGCGACCTGCTCATCCGCTGGGCAAGCGTTTGCGAATACGAATAATCATCAAAGGGACTGGCTTCGGTCAGTCCCTTTTCTTGTGGGGAGATGGGAGCCTGCCATGTAACCATTTCCCCGCATTTGTTGAAATCTGCCACATTTGCAATTTGCCCTATGTAACCCACTTTTCATCCTCTTTTTTTCGTGGTATCATTATTATAAGAGGGGGGAATTTGCCCTTTTCAAACTTATCTGCCGCGATTGCTTGTCAACCGCCTCCACAATCAGCATGAATGAATTATACACGGCAAATATTGCTCTCAGCGTCTTCGCCATGGCGATTATGCTCTTCTCCCTGCGCGGCGACATCAGCCAATCCAAGATCCGAAACCTGCTCTGCGGCGGCCTGTACGCCACCATCGCCATTTGCGCGCTGTGTGAGTGGTCGGGCGTGCAGATGGATGGCACGCCGCCCGCGCTGATTCCGCTGCATATCGCCGTCAAGACCATCGAACTTTCGCTTGCGCCGCTAATCGGGCTGTTCGCGGGCTGCGTTATCCATCCCTGCCCGCGGAAAGTGGTACACAGGCTGCTGTGCCTTGCAGGCTTCCACGCGCTGCTGGTGCTGCTCTCGGCGTTCACAGGGCTGATATTCTATGTCGATGCGCAGAATTTCTATCACCACGGGTTGCTCTACGTGCTCTACATGCTCGCCTACGGGGGCAGCATGGTGTTCTTCCTCGTGCAGATTTGGTTCGCCTGCCGCGCCTATCAGTACACCGGCGGCACACAGCTGATGCTCGCGACGCTGTTCGTGCTGTTAGGGCTGATGGTGCAGCTGTTCCTGCCGATGGTCAAAATCGACTGGATTACCATCAGCTGCGGTGCGCTGATGATGTCGAAATTCTCCAGCGACATGGTGCTGCAAACCGACGGGCTGACGCAGCTTGTCAACCGCTTGGGCTACGAGCATTATCTGGCGCGCCTGCGCGTGCCTGCTACCATCCTGATGTTCGACGTTGACCGCTTCAAGGACGTCAACGACTACCATGGGCACTTGATGGGCGACGCCTGCCTGCGGACGATTGCCGGCTGCATCCGCCGCGCGTATGGGAATTACGGGACGTGCTTCCGCATCGGCGGCGACGAGTTCTGCGTGATACTGACGCGGCGGAACGCGCAATACAACACCATGACGGAGATTTTCCAGCACCTGATGGATGCGGCGCGGGCAGAGAATCCGGTTCTGCCGATGGTATCGGTGGGCTATTCGCATTTTAATCCGTCGACGGATGATTTGGCGGATTCCTTGGCGCGGGCGGACGCGCGGATGTATCAGAATAAGGAAGCGCATAGATAAACACAGCCGCGACGAGTGAATATGCTCGTCGCGGCTGATTTTTATTCACCTGTATCCACCGCAGTGCTGGCAGTAGCGCGCTTCCTTCGGGTTTTCTAAGCCGCAATACTTGCATGTCCAGTAGTCTGCTAACGGCGTCATTTCCGAAAGCGATTTGATTGTGCAGTTACTGTTACTGCTATTGCTATTTCTATTGCTACTGCTACTGCTACTTCGCGGCAGATAGTTGTCGTTTTTATCTTTTGCAAGTTTTTTCTCTATATTTTCCAATGTTGCACGCAGTTCCAAATCAGGCAGGGCAGCAATGAGGATGTAGCCGATGATGCCGAAGATAATGCACACGGCAATCCAGTTCCCTTTGCTGTACCCTTTCTGCTCAGTAATGCCGCCCGCATACATTGCAAATGCAACGTTGATTGCAATTGCAACCAAAGCAATCAGAAAATACGCAAAATCCATGTTTCTCAACCTCCTTGTGTGTATCATATCCGTTTTTTTCTATTTGTCAAGCATTTTCCTCAATTTTCACATATTATTCTGCAATGAAAAATCCGAATGCAAAAAACACGCATTCCACATTCGGAGTGCGTGCTTTTGTTGATATTACCGATTCACATACGCGTCGATTTCGTTCCGGCTGGAGATTTGCAGCTTCTCAAAAATGCTCTCCATGTACGACTTCACCGTGTTGACGGAAACGCCCATCAGCGCGGCGATTTCCTTGTTGCTGCGTCCCTTCGCGGCCAGCATGGCAATCGAAAACTCGTAGGGTGTGAGCGCGTCGGTCACCTGCAGCGTCGACACGGGGTTGTGAATTTTCATCCACCCGCGGCTGAAGCGGTAGACCGACTGCACAATCTTGTTGTACGTTTCCGGCTCCTGCTTGCGCAGCGCGCGCTCCACCTGCCCCTGCAAAATGCCGTGATGCTCCACAAACGGGTGGATGTACCCCTCGCGGCTGGCGATGCTCCACGCGGCATCGAACTTCTGCTCCGCGCGTTCATCCTGCTTCAGGCTCATGCAAATCATGCACAGGACGATGTTGAGGTAGATGCTGTCAATTGGGTAGCGCGTGCCCGCCATCAGCAGGGCGGATTCGGCAATGCCCATCGCGTGTTCGTATTCGCGCCGGATGTAGAGCGCGTGGGCGATGGCGTACATGGCGAAATACTGCATTCCGGGCGGAAGAATACCGATAGCGGGGCGGATAGGGGTCAAGTCGAGCTTCTCGGAGTGGAAGAACACGCTGATGAGCGCGTCGGTAATGCTGCTGTACAGCCGCCACGAATCGTCGTTTGCGCGCTGTCCGTCCCGCTGAATCATTTCGAGATTCCGGCGGCACTTGGCGGCATCCCCCGTCTGCAGCATCGCCATCGTGTTGGTAATCAGCGCGGACAGGCGGATTTCGGGGCACTTGCTCGTCAGGTATTTCTCGCTGATTTCGCGGGCTTCCTCGTGTTCATCGCGGAAATAGTGGTGCAGGGCGCGGGCGATGTCGCGTTCCTCCTCGTCGTTCATGGTCAGCAGGAGATTCTGGAAGCCGTTGTCGCACGGGCGGGAAATCAGCGGCATATAGCACTTGGCCATCCGCGGGGGGATTTTTTCCTGCCCGCGCTGCCCGCTCTTGCGCAAATCCGCCGGATGCGGCGTATTCGCCGGAATCAGCCACCCGCCCGATTTCCGGATTGCCCCCTGAATCCGCCCGGTATTCAGGTAGTAATTCACCATGCGGATGGAAACGCCCCACAGCTCCGCTATTTCCTTTACGCTGAGGTAGTCCAATGCGCAGCCCCTCCTTGTTCTCCTTGTTTACGCTTACGGAATTGGCTCCCAAAGCATGGTCGCCGTTCGATTGCCATACGAGCCCTTGGGCAGCATGTAGGAGCGCGGCGTTCCTTCCACGCCGTCGATTTTCCAGCCTACAAAGGTATAGCCCGGGAGGTAGTAGGACGGGTCTTCTTCCGGTGTCCCGAAATAAACTTGGTTGTTGATGGTGTATTGAACCCAATTATATGCTTTGCCGTGGCTCACGTAGGTAATGGTGTACGTCGCCACACGCCACTCCGCCTTGTAAAGGCGGTCGCCGGTTGAGCCTGCGGGGATAATCATCGGCGTTGAAGGGAACTGACCGCTGCCATCGAGGACCCAGCCGGAAAATTCGTAGCCCGGACGGTCGGGAGGGATGGGCAGGGTGACGGAATCCTCCACGGTGTAGCGTATCGAAGCTATGACTGCGCCGCCGTTCGTGACCAGTGTGATGGTGTATCTGATCACCTTCCAGTTTGCGGTATACGCCTTGTTTCCCGTCGAACCCTTCGGAATTTTGACGCTTGTCTGCGGCGTCGTGATGCGCTCGCCCGTCCAGCCGACAAACTCGTAGCCGTTGCGGGTCGGGGTCGGCAGCTCGAAATCCTCATCCGTTATGGTGTAAACCATCTTTTCTTGACCGCTGCCGCCGTCCAAATCCATGGTGATGGTGTACTCCGCCAAACGCCACTCCGCCTTGTAATGGAGGTCGCCGGTTGTGCCAGGGTAAATAATGAGCGGCGTGAAAGGGAGCATACCGCTGCCATCGAGGGTCCAGCCGGCAAATTCGTAGCCCGGACGGAGAATGTAAGGCAGGGTGAAGGTATCCTCCACGGTGTATTTTATCGGAGACACGACTGGGCCGCCGTTCGTGTCCAGTGTGATGGTGTATTCAATCACCTGCCAGTTTGCGGTATACGCCTTGTTTCCCGTCGAACCCTTCGGGATTTTGACCCTTGTCTGCGGCGTCGTGATGTCCTCGCCCGTCCAGCCGACAAACTCGTAGCCGTTGCGGGTCGGGGTCGGCAGCTCGAAATCCTCATCCGTTATGGTGTAAATCACCTTTTCTTGACCGCGGCCGCCGTTCAAATCCATGGTGATGGTGTATTCTGTCAGTATCCAGTTCTCGATATACCTCTTGTCGCCCGTCGAACCCTTCGGGATGGTCACGTTCGGCTGCGGCGTCGTGATGCCCTCGCCTGTCCAGCCAAGGAACGTGTAGCCCGTGCGGGTCGGGGTCGGCAGCGTTACGGTTTGCTCCACCGTGTAGAAATACTCTTCCGACGTGCCCGCATTGCCTCCTTCCAGCAGCGTAATGATGGTGTATTCAATCACCTGCCAGTTCGCGGTGTAAGTGCGGTCGCCCGTGCTTCCTTGCGGGATTTCAATGGTTTTCTGCGGTTCGGTGATGCCCTCGCCCGTCCAGCCGAGGAAGATGTAGCCCGTGCGAACCGGGGTCGGCAGCTGGAACGCTTCCGATTCCACCGTGTACTGGATGGGGCGGATCGGATCGCCGCCCGCCGGGTGCATCGGGTCGGTATAAAGCTTGTCCGCCGTCAGCGTCAAGGTCAGCGGCGCGTAGGGCATGAGGAAGGAAACCGCGTCGTTCCCCTCGCTGATACTCAGGGAAACAGCCGGGTCGCTCAGGAAAACGTGGATGCCGCGATAGCCCGCTGCGGGCGCGATTTGCACCGTCACCTGCTCACCCGCGCGGCACAGCAGGTTGTTGCCCTCCGCCGGCATGTCGCTGCCCCAGAGGACGTTCTGCGCGTCGATGGTCACGCGCTGCGTGTCCGCCGTCCACGTCAGCGTAACGATGCGCTTTTCTTCGCGCCCCGTTACGGACAGGAATGCGGCCGTCTCCTCGCCGCGCAGTCCCGTCAGGTGAATGAGGGCGCGCTCGTCCACGCCGAAGTCGCTGCGCTTGAACTGCGTCACCCACTCGCCGCGCTCCTTATCGAAGGTGAAGCTCGCCACGGCGCCGCTGCGCAGGGTCAGGCTCGGCGTGAAGTAATCCGGGCGCGCGCCGCTGATGCGAACGCGGTAGGTGATGCGCCCGTCCTGCTCGCCATAGCGGTAGACGTACACCGGGAATTCCGCCACCAGCGTGCTGTCATCCGTCAGCGGGAACACAACATCGCCCTCGCGGGAGAGATAGACATAGTTTTCCGTCGCGGCAAAGCAAGATTTTCCGTCATTCAGGCGGTAGACCTTGCTCCACGGGTCTGCGCTGCGCATTTCCGGCAGCAGCATATACTGCTCCTGCAAATCCGGATACTTCTCCGCAAACGCCGCCTCGATGCTGTCCATCATGTTGACCGCGCCCATCGGGCAGCTGTCGCCCGTGTACTGCACCGTCGTTTCGGTCAGCAGTGCGCCGTCCCAATCCGCCGTTTCCAGCTGCATGTCCTTGGCGCTCTGGTCAACAAGGCGGAAGCGCACGGTCAGGCTGATTTTCTTCTCCACCTTCAGTTCGCTGCCCATAGACAGCTGCTGCCCCGGCACAAGCGCGTTCTTGCCCGGATTCAGCACAATATCGCCCGTCGGCAGCGGGTCATCCGTCAGGTTCACGAGGTTCGTCGCAATCCCGATATCGAGATTCATCGGCTTGTCCACCACGATGGTGGAGCGGACATTGCCCTCGCCGTTCAGCGACACATTCCCCGATGCGCCCAGAATCAGCTCCTAAACATCTGCCGCCGCGCCGATGTTCAGCCGCACGTCCTCGTCCGACAGCACATACAGGCGGTCGATTTTGCCGGACGGCAGATTGGCGTTCAGTCCGCCGAGAACCAGCAGATTGCCGTTCATTTCCGGCGCATTGAACTCTGTGTCGCCCAGATGGTCAAAAATCGCGTCGCCGATGAAGGCTTCCGGCGGCTGCGTGTCCTAATTCAACACGGTGATGCCAAACTGCTTGATGTTCTCCTGAAACGCCGGGTCATCCCAGTCCGTATTGTCCCACATGCCAGCGCCGATTTCTTTCGCCAGCCGCTCCAGCGCCGAGTCCTTGCCCTGTGGTGTCTGGTTCTTGTTGATGGTGTTCAGTGTGTTCAGCGCACTCATGTTGTTTTCCACAATCATGGCCGCCGATGCTGTACCCGCCCAAATGATGCTGCATAAGAGCAGGAAAATGGTGCTTCATCGTGCGATTCGCTTCATGCTTCTTCCTCCTTGCTGATAGCTTCCGCGGGCTTTTTTCCCATAGAAATCGCCCCTTCTGGTTTCAGTATACCATCGGCAAGCGCTGTTCGCCACCGCCATTCAATGGATTAATTGGACGTTTCCCTGCTCTTTTCCTGCTGAAAATTCCTGCATTCACGCAGGTTTCCCGTCAATTCACGCATGTTTTCCGCCGAATGTACCTTTCCAAGGCAGGAAATATCGGTTGCCAAGGATGGCAAAGCACATCTTTCCAACATACGAAAAAAGGCGAACCGGTTTTGAGGCCGATTCGCCCGTGGATTTGTCCAAACTTGGATGGAATTACTTGGCGATGGTGCAGTGCATGAAGTACTTGTAGCCCAGCGGGTTGGAGAAGAAGCCCTGCACGGAGTCGTCGAGCATGTAGATGTCGGTGTAGTAGTACAGCGGCACGATGCAGCCGGTATTCATCAGCATATCTTCCGCGATGTGCATCATGGCATAACGGTTCGTGCTGTTGGTGCAGCTCTTGATAGCAGAAATCAGCACGTCATAGGTTTCCGCCCAAGTGCCATTCTCCACCTTCACGTCGTAGCCGTAGGGGGTCAGGTCGAGGTTGTAGATCTTCAGATCCGCATTCGCGCCCTTGCCGAACTGCACGTCGTTGTTGCCGGAGCCGGTCACCCACATGTCGAGGAAGCAGATCGGGTCGTTGTAGTCGGCAATCCAGCCATTGCGGGCAATGGAGTAGTCGCCGGACTTACGGGTGTTCAGGAAGGTGTTCCATTCCTGGTTGGTCAGGTTCATGGTGATGCCGACCGCAGAAACCGCGCTCTGGAGGTATTCGCCAATCGCCTTGTGGGCTTCGGAGGTGTTGTAGAGGTAGGTCAGGGACGGGAAGTTGGTGAAGACGCCGTTCTCCTCGTCGTAGGTGTAGTACTTCTTCAGGGTCTCAACCGCCTTGTCGAAGTTCGCCATGTAGACGTCTTCGTCGTCGGTCACGTCGTAGTAGCCGGTGATGCCTTCCACATGGCCCGCGTTCTTGTAGAACTCAGAGCCGTCCGCATCGGTCATGCCCATAGGAACGAAGCTGGACGCAGGCACCTGACCCGCCTGACCGATTTCTTCAACGATGTAGTTGCGGTCGAACAGCAGACCAATCGCCTGACGGATTTCTGCGCGCGCCGCTTCCGCTTCTTCGGGGGTCATGTTCGCGAGCACGTCAGCGGGCAGGATTTCTTCGTTGATGTTCCAGCAGACATAGTAAGTACCAATCTGGCCGGCAATAACGAATTCCGTCGGATACTGTTCCTTCAGGGAAGCGATTTCAGAGGTGGGAACGTCGTCGATCAGCTGCCAGTCGCCCTTCTGGAAGTTCGCCAGCATGTTGTTCGCGTCGTCGGAGAGGTAGAAGTCCAGCTCGTCCATCGTGATCTTGTCCACCGCATGATAGTAGGGGTTCTTGGTCAGGGTGATCTTGCTGTTGTGTTCCCACGCGGTCATGGTGTACGGGCCATTGCCGATGTAGGTGGAAGGATCGGTCGCCCACGCTTCGTTGGCGACGACGTCCTCACGGACGGGCATGTACGCCGGGAAGGCGAGCAGCTCGTTCCAGTAGGCAACGGGGTTGTTCAGGGTAACGGTCAGGGTCTTGTTGTCCACAGCGGTCACAGCGAGGTTTTCCGCCTTGGGGTCAGAGCCGTCCGTAGTGTAGCCCTTGATGACTTCAAACATGTAGCCATAGTCCGCGCCCAGCTCGGAGGAAGCAGCGCGCTTCCACGCGAACTCGAAGTCCTTCGCGGTCAAATCCTTGCCGTCGGACCACTTCAGGCCGTCAACGAGCGTGTAGGTGTACGTCACCGTGCCGTCGTCATTGACCACCGGATCAGGCAGTTCCCCGCGCAGTCCGGCAGGATTTCCAGCTTGCCGTCGTCGGTCTGCGCCCAAGTGGACAGGCCTGCGAACAGGTGAGCGACCATCGTCGCGCCGTCCACAGCGGAGTTCAGCGCCGGGTCAAGCGTATCAGGCTCGGACGCGATGCAGACAGCCATGTACGTCTTGCCGTCTTCGGCGACAGCGCACAGGGTGCAGGTCACCATCATTGCGATGGCGAGCAGGAGAGCAGTCAGCTTCTTCATGAAAAAACCTCCCTTAATATTCTGTGACAGCCTTGCTTTTCGTAGACTGTCTGTATCAAAAATGCGTGTTGACGCATCCTTGAAGCAATTTTTTTGCGCGGATAAACACGCGGGCACACTATGCCAGTGTCACCAACTCAATCGCGCGAAAGGGACAAGGGATGTAGTCCCTTG
>ERZ780052.716-NODE-716-length-11915-cov-3.149325_pt1 | contig 11915 bp, 9 predicted proteins | sample MGYA00511845_ERZ780052 | MGnify/ENA primary metagenome ERZ780052 (study PRJEB29588, sample SAMEA1970897) | human gut metagenome | biome: human gut; feature: human-associated habitat; material: faeces | place: Denmark | collected 2008/2010 ...
CCGCAGCCGCCGAAGCGGTGCTTAAGCCGCTAGGCGGGAATTGTGCGGTGTTGCCATAGATAAATACAAAATGTATACCATGGAGGGGATTTTATGAAAGTATGGGATATGCATTGTGATACCCTGGCCGAGCTGCGCTATGCCCAGCAGGCAGGCAAGCCCAAGAGCTTTTTGCACAATGATTTAATGATGGATCTGGAACGCATGAAACAGGGCGACTATCTGCTGCAGTGTATGGCTTGCTTTGTTCACCTGGAACCGGAACGGGAAAAAAGCCCCCTGCTGGCCTGCCTGGAAGAAATCGACATTTTCTACCGCCTGCTGGAACAGTATCCCGATGACCTGATGCAGGTGCGCACTGCGGCGGACATCCAGACGCTACTCACCTCCGGCAAGCGCGGCATGATGCTGACCGTTGAAGAAGGTGGTGCCTGCCTGGACAGCCTGGGTGCGTTGCGGGATCTGTACCGCCTTGGCGTGCGGATGATGACCCTGACCTGGAACTTCAAGAACGGCTTGGCCGAGCCCAACATTGTACCCGGCACCGATGACATGTGGCCCCGCCCGGCCAACACCACCGGAGGCCTGACCGAAAAAGGCTTAGAATTTGTGGAGGAGATGCAGCGCCTGCATATGCTGGTGGATGTTTCTCACTTGTCAGACGGTGGCTTTTGGGATTGTATCCGGCTGAGCAAAAAACCGATTATAGCGTCTCATTCTAATGCCCGCGCACTTTGTGCGCACCCGCGAAATCTTTCGGATGAGATGCTTTGTGCACTCGGGGAATGCGGAGGTGTTGTGGGACTTAATTTTTATCCGCAGTTTTTACAAAGCGATCGGTCAGCGGAGGTTTTGGATATTGCAAAGCATGGGATGCATATTCTGCAAAAAGCCGGCGAAGATTCTGTGGCACTGGGAACAGATTTCGATGGATTTGAGGCAGGGAAGAACTGGATTCGCGGGATTGAAGAGATTGAGTGTGTATGGGATGCTTTGAAAAAGGCAGGAATGACGGAACGTCAGCTGGATAAGCTTTCGTATCAGAACGTCAAAAGAGTGCTTGGGGAAGTGCTTTAAATATTTCTCAAAACAAAGTCTGGTTATCGGCAGGAGAATCTGGTACAATAGGAAAGATTGAAACTACAAAGGAAAAGGATAGGGAGGATTTTTCAATGGAAAATCAGAAAATTATTCAGGTGGAAGAAAAAGTGCCCTTTAAGATGCTGCTTCCACTGAGCATTCAGCACATGTTTGCCATGTTCGGGGCATCCGTGCTTGTTCCGTTTGTGTTCGGGATCAACCCGGCAGTTGTACTGTTTATGAACGGAATCGGAACACTGCTATTTATCTTGATCACAAAGGGAAAAGCTCCGGCATATTTAGGTTCCAGTTTTGCATTTCTTGCTCCGGCAGGAGTTGTGATCAGCAAATGGGGATACGAGTATGCGCTGGGTGGATTCGTTGCAGTCGGATTTTTAGGCTGCATTCTGGCGCTGGTCATCTATAAGTTCGGGTCTGACTGGCTCCATGGGGTACTGCCGCCGGCAGCCATGGGACCGGTTGTTGCGCTGATCGGTCTGGAGTTGGCAGGGACTGCGGCATCCAATGCAGGATTAAAAGACGAGGTGATCGATCCGAAGAATGTGATCGTATTTCTTGTGACTTTAGGAGTTGCAGTGCTTGGATCAGTGGTATTTCGTAAGTTTTTTGCGGTGATTCCGATTCTGATTGCGATCATTGCCGGATATGTGGCCGCTGTTATCTGTGGAATTGTCGATTTCTCAAGTGTGAGTACGGCGTCCTGGCTGGCAATTCCGAATTTTTCTGCACCGAAATTCAAGTGGGAGGCAATCGTCATTGTGCTGCCGGTTCTTCTTGTGATCGCTTCCGAGCATATCGGACATCAGATCGTGACGAGTAAGATCATCGGCAGAGACTTGCTGAAGGAACCTGGACTTCACCGTTCTCTTTTTGCAGATAACTTTTCCACTATGATCTCCGGATTTATCGGTTCTGTACCGACAACGACTTACGGGGAAAATATCGGAGTGATGGCAATGACAAAGGTATACAGTGTATATGTGATCGGAGGAGCAGCTGTTCTTTCTATTATTTGTTCCTTTATTGGGAAACTGACAATGCTGATTAATTCCATTCCTGGACCGGTTATCGGTGGAATTTCGTTCCTGCTTTACGGAATGATCGGAACTTCCGGTATCCGTATTCTGGTAGAAGAGCAGGTGGATTACGGCCGTTCCAGAAATATGGCAATGACATCCGTGATCTTTGTGACAGGATTGTCCGGAATTTCCGTAGAATTTGGTGGGATTCAGCTTTCCGGAATGGTACTTGCCTGTGTGACAGGAATGCTGATGGGACTTCTGTTCTTTGTACTGGATCAATTAAAACTGACAAATGACAGAGAGACAGAATAAACAGCTGTTTTCAAATAAAAGATGGCGAAAGTTCGTGTATGAGCTTTCGCCATCTTTTTATTTTATCCTATTTTTCTAATTCCTGCATTTTCATTGCACGCACTTTCAGAGGAAGTCCGAACAGGTTGATAAATCCTTCTGCATCGTGGTGATCATAGAGCTCTCCGGTTGTGAAACTTGCAAGGGATTCACTGTATAATGAGTATGGGGAAGTTGTTCCCGCTTTGATGATGTTTCCTTTGTAAAGCTTGAATTTTACTTCTCCGGTCACATACTGCTGTGTGACATCCACAAATGCCTGGACTGCTTCGCGAAGCGGTGTAAACCATTTTCCTTCGTATACGATCTGTGCCATTTTATTTCCCATGTCTTTTTTTACTTCATAGGTTGCACGGTCGAGTACAAGTTCTTCCAGCTGGTCATGTGCTTCCATCAGGATCGTTCCGCCAGGAGTTTCATAAACACCGCGGGATTTCATTCCAACAACACGGTTTTCTACAATGTCAACGATTCCGATTCCGTGTTTTCCGCCAAGTTTGTTGAGTTCTGTGATGATCTCAGATACTTTCATTTCTTTTCCGTTCAAGCTTTTCGGAACACCTGCTTCAAATGTCATGGTGACATATTCTCCTTCGTCTGGTGCTTTTTCAGGAGAAACACCAAGAACAAGAAGGTCATCGTAGTTTGGCTCACATGCAGGATCTTCCAGCTCCAGCCCTTCATGGCTGATATGCCACAGATTACGGTCACGGCTGTAGCTGTGTTTTGCATCAAATGGAAGATCAATACCGTGAGCTTTGCAGTATTCGATCTCATCTTCACGGGACTGCATGGTCCATACATCTGTCATACGCCATGGAGCAATGATCTTTAAGTCCGGTGCAAGCGCTTTGATTCCGAGTTCAAAACGGATCTGGTCATTTCCTTTTCCTGTTGCACCGTGGCAGATTGCAGTAGCGCCTTCTTTGCGGGCAATCTCTACCAGTTTTTTCGCGATCGGCGGACGAGCCATGGAAGTTCCAAGCAGATATTTGTTCTCATAGACTGCTCCTGCCTTCACACATGGAACAATGTAGTCGTCGCAGAATTCGTCGATGATGTTTTCAATGTAGAGTTTGGAAGCGCCGGATAATTTTGCGCGTTCCTCTAATCCGTCCAGTTCTTCGCCCTGACCACAGTCGATACAGCAGCAGATGACTTCGTAATCAAAATTCTCTTTCAGCCATGGTATGATGGCAGTCGTGTCAAGTCCTCCGGAATACGCCAATACAACTTTTTCTTTACTCATAATGATATCCTCCTTAAAAAATCTCTATTGTCTGATATGTTGTTGCCAATCGTGTATGACAAAACCGTTACGCTTTAGAAGCTAATCAGTAATATACACCTAAATTCATAAATATGCAATAGAAAAACGGAAAAAAGTGAAAAATATACAATAAAATTCAAAAAGTATGCATAAAATAAAAAGGGGAATACAGAGCGGATGCAAATATGTTGTTGGAAAGCGATCCAATATCAGTTATAATAAGGGTATTGTAAACTGTGGATTAGGAGAGAATGTGTATGAATATATTAGTTGTAGTAGATATGCAGAATGATTTTATTGATGGTTCTCTGGGCACAGAAGAGGCGCAAAGGATTGTTCCTGAAGTAGTGAAAAAGATACAGACATTTGATGGAACTGTGTTTGCGACAAGAGATACCCACGAAGAGAACTATCTGGAGACGGCAGAAGGAAAAAAACTTCCGGTCAGACATTGTATCCGTGGAACAGAAGGCTGGCAGATCAGACAGGAGATCTCAGATCTTCTGACAGAGGCGCCTGTTGATAAAGTGACGTTCGGAAGCAGGGAGCTTGTGAAAAAGCTGGAGCAGATCCAGGAAGAGACTTCGATCGAGAGCATTACGCTGATCGGGCTTTGTACAGATATCTGCGTGATCTCCAATGCCATGCTCTGTAAGGCGTTTCTGCCAGAGGTTCCCGTACAGGTGGATGCGTCCTGCTGTGCAGGAGTGACGGTGGAGAGTCACATGCAGGCGCTGGAGGCAATGAAGATGTGTCAGATCGACATTTTATAGAAGATACAGGAATGAAAAAAGAGGGTACAAAAAGATGGACAGAAAAGACATACTGCTGAATAAGCAGAGGATTGTGATCAAAGTGGGAACTTCCACGATCACTTATGAAGAAACAGGAAATATCAATCTGGAGAAGCTGGAGAAGTTTGTTCGTATTTTGATCAATCTCAGGAATAAAGGAAAAGAAGTGATCGTTGTCTCATCCGGTGCAGTCGGAGTTGGGAAAAATGCCCTGGGAATGGACAGGCGTCCTCAGACGGAGTCTGAAAAACAGGCATGTGCGGCAGTCGGTCAGGGGAAGCTGATGATGATCTATGAAAAGCTGTTTAACGAATACGGACAGCTCACGGCACAGGTTCTGCTCACAAAAGAATCTGTGACAAATGCCAAATGCCGCAAAAATGCAAAACAGACATTTGATGAGTTGTTTAAGATGCAGGTTGTCCCGATCGTCAATGAGAATGACGCCATTTCGGTGGACGAGCTTTCTTATGGGAACTTCGGAGACAACGATACACTGGCGGCATATGTGTCCCGGCTTGTGGATGCGGATCTTCTGATCCTGATGTCAGATATCGATGGGCTGTACACAGATGACCCGCGAAAAAATCCGAATGCAAGATTTATCCATACGGTCGGCAAGATCGGGCGGGGTCTGGAAAACATGGCAAAAGGAGCATCCAGTGATTGCGGGACAGGGGGTATGGCAACTAAGATCAAGGCTGCAAAAATTGCCACTGCAGCAGGGGCAGATATGATCATTGCAAACGGGGATAATATTTATTCGATCAATGATGTGATGAATGGTAAAAAAGTAGGAACGTTGTTTTTGTCAGAGCAGCATCAGAAAGAGATGGCAGAAGAGGTGGCGCCTGAACGGGCAGAGTTCCGCAGACAGGCAAAACGGGAAAAGAAGGTTTAGATGGTATCAGGAAAGGAGACTGTATGGAAACGTATATGGAGACATTGGGATGCAGAGCAAAAGAAGCATCAAGGGCAGCGGCAAAGCTGACGACCGTTGAAAAGAACAGAGGGCTTGAATTTGTGGCAGAAGAATTATGTCTGCGAAAAGAAGAGTTGCTGTCAGAAAACGAGAAGGACATGGAGGCTGCAAGAGAACAGGGGATGTCCGAAGCACTTCAGGACAGATTGAGACTGACCCAAGCACGGATTGAGGCAATGGCGGAAGGTTTGAGACAGATTGCAGGGCTTTCAGATCCGATCGGGGAAGTCCTTTCCATGAAAAACCGGCCGAATGGACTGCGTATCGGGAAAAAGAGAGTGCCGCTCGGTGTTGTTGGTATTATTTACGAATCCAGACCAAATGTCACAGCAGATGCGTTCGGGCTGTGTTTTAAGACCGGAAACGCAGTGATCCTGCGGGGAGGCAGTGATGCGATCAATTCCAACAAAGCAATCGTACAGGTGATCAAGGCCGGACTTCGCAAAGCCAGATTATCCCAGGATCTGATCCTGCTTGTAGAGGATACGAGCAGAGCAGTTGCCACGGAGATGATGCGCCTGCATGAGTATATTGATGTTCTGATTCCAAGAGGCGGTGCCGGGTTGATCTCTACTGTGGTGCAGAACAGTACAGTGCCGGTAATTGAGACAGGAACCGGAAACTGTCATATTTATGTGGATGAGAGTGTGGATGTAGTGATGGCTGCGGAAATCATTGAAAATGCGAAGACACAGCGTCTTGGTGTGTGTAATGCATGCGAATCTCTTGTGATCCACGAAAATGTTTTAGAGCAGGCATTGCCGGGTATTGTAAAGCGCCTTAACAATCATCAGGTGGAGATTCGCGGAGATGAGAAGGCGAGAGCAGTCTGCACAGAAATTCTGCCTGCATCAGAAGAAGATTGGGGAATGGAATATCTGGATGCCATTATTTCCGTGAAGACAGTGGCCTCTCTGGATGAGGCAATCCGCCATATCAACCGGTATAATACCGGACATTCCGAGGCGATCATTACAAAAGATTATGACAGTGCGCTGCGTTTTCAGGATGAGATCGATGCAGCAGCAGTGTATGTCAATGCGTCCACCAGATTTACAGATGGATTTGAATTTGGGTTTGGCGCGGAAATCGGGATCAGTACGCAGAAGTTGCATGCAAGAGGACCGATGGGACTGGAAGCGCTGACGACAACAAAATATATTATTTTCGGAAACGGACAGATCCGAAAATAAAAAAATAAAAAACCATGCTTGCATATTATACAAAAAAGATGTATACTTATGCAAACGTGGTTTTTGTTTATACACAAACATGAATAAAATACAAAAAAATGCATACTAAATGAAAAAAATATGAATAAAGTGAGAAAGGGGATTTCAGAATGATAAAAGCAGGAATTATCGGTTCAACAGGATATGCGGGAGGAGAACTGGTCCGTATTCTGACAGGACATAAAGAGGCAGAGATCAAATGGTACGGTTCCAGAAGCTATATCGATCAGAATTATGCAGATGTATACCGCAATCTTTTTCAAATCGTGGATGCGAAGTGTATGGATGATAACATGGACGCGCTGGCAGATCAGGTGGATGTGATTTTTACGGCAACCCCGCAGGGGCTGTGTGCATCTCTGATCAATGAAGAGATTCTGTCAAAGACAAAAGTGATCGATCTGAGTGCAGATTTTCGGATCAAAGACGTGTCTGTCTATGAAGAGTGGTACAAAATAGAGCATAAAAGTCCTCAGTTTATCGAAGAGGCGGTGTACGGACTTTGTGAGATCAACCGGGAAAAGATCAAAAATGCAAGATTGGTAGCCAATCCGGGATGTTACACAACCTGCTCCATTCTCACAGCCTACCCCCTGGCAAAAGAAGGTCTGATCGATATGAACACACTGATTATTGATGCAAAATCCGGAACGTCAGGAGCCGGGCGGGGTGCAAAAGTGGCAAATCTGTACTGCGAAGTGAATGAAAATATCAAAGCATATGCAGTTGGAAGTCACAGACATACCCCGGAGATTGAAGAACAGCTCGGGTATGCGGCGAATGAGACCGTGAAATTGAGCTTCACACCGCATCTGGTTCCGATGAACCGGGGAATTCTGGTGACGGAATATGCATCGTTGAAAAAGGAAGTCACCAAGGCGGAAATCCGGGAGATTTATGAAACTTATTATGGAAAAGAGCCGTTTATCCGGATTCTGGATGACGGAGTCTGCCCGGAGACAAAATGGGTGGAAGGAAGTAACTATGCAGACATTGGCTTTCAGATCGATCCGCGTACCAACCGCATAATTCTGATGGGAGCCATCGACAACCTGGTAAAAGGAGCAGCAGGGCAGGCGGTACAGAATATGAACCTTTTGTTTGGATACAAGGAACAGGAAGGCCTGGAATTGATTCCGATGTTTCCGTAAAGATTCCATAGGCAGAGGTGAGAAGATGATTCGAACAATGATGATTGAAGATTATGAGCAGGTATATGCACTCTGGAAGAAGATACATGGTTTTGGATTGCGAAGTATCGATGATTCCAGGGAAGGCGTGGAAAAATTTTTAAAACGAAATCCAACGACCAGCGTCGTGGCGGTAGAAGACGGAAAAATCGTAGGTGCGATCTTGTGCGGCCATGATGGAAGACGAGGCAGTCTGTATCACGTCTGTGTGGATGAAGCGTATCGCAGACGAGGAATTGGGAGAGCAATGGTCGTACAGTCCATGGAAGCTTTAAAAGAAGAAGGAATCAGCAATGTATCTCTGATCGCATTTACGCAGAACGATATCGGAAATGCATTCTGGAATACCATCGGATGGAATGAGCAGCAGGATTTGAACTATTATGATTTTGTGTTGAATACAGAAAATATTACAGCATTTAATGCGCAGTAAATGAGGAGGCATGCACGATGAAAAAAATAACAGGCGGAGTCACAGCAGCAAAAGGATTTGAAGCAGCGGCAGCGGCCGCAGGGATCAAATATGAAAACAGAACAGATATGGCACTTGTATACAGCGTAAAACCGTGCAAAGTGGCAGGAACTTTTACGACCAATGTAGTAAAGGCGGCTCCGGTGAAGTGGGACCGCCGGATTGTGGAATCTAAGATCAAGTCTCAGGCAGTGATCATCAACTCCGGAATCGCAAATGCCTGTACAGGAGAAGAGGGGATGCACTGTTGTCTGGAGACTGCGAAAGCTGCAGCAGAGGCTCTTGAAATTCCGGCAGACGGTGTTCTGGTTGGCTCGACAGGGGTGATTGGGATGCAGATGCCGATTGAAAAATTAAAAAAGGGTATTCAGATTCTGGCAAAAGAAAAACAGTCGGGGGCAGTGGCAGCAAATGCGGCGGCAAAAGCAATCATGACCACAGATACTATGGAAAAAGAAGTGGCAGTGACCGTGGAGATTGGAGGGAAGACCGTTACCATTGGAGGGATGGCCAAAGGATCAGGTATGATTCATCCGAATATGTGCACCATGCTGGCTTTTCTTACAACAGATGCGGTAATCTCCAGAAAAGCGCTCAAAGCAGCACTTTGCGCAGATGTGGAAGAAACGTATAATATGATCTCTGTAGACGGAGATACGTCAACGAATGACACAGTACTTCTTCTGGCGAACGGAATGGCAGAAAATCCAAAGATCAAAGAGGGCACAAAAGGGTTTGAACTATTTGCAGAAGCGCTGCATGAGGTCAACGAGACACTGGCAAAGAAAATGGCAGGAGACGGAGAAGGCGCCACAGCATTGTTCGAAGTGACGGTAAGAGGTGCAGATACGAAAGAACAGGCGAAAACACTGGCAAAATCCGTGGTCTGCTCCAATCTGACCAAAGCGGCGATTGCCGGTCATGATGCAAACTGGGGACGGATCTTGTGTGCTATGGGCTATTCCGGTGCCGAATTTGATCCGGAGAAAGTAGATCTGTATTTCAAAAGCAGCGCCGGAGAGTTAAAGATCATCGAAAACGGAGTAGCGCTGGATTACAGTGAAGAAAAGGCTACGGAGATTTTATCCATGCCGGAGGTGACAGCCATCGCAGATCTCGGACAGGGAGAGGAAACAGCAACCGCATGGGGATGTGATCTTACCCACGGCTATATCGATATCAATGCGGATTACCGCAGCTAGTACACGGTATATTCAGTAAAAAAACAGGCAGGAGGAGTGAGAATATGAATGAAAATATGAATCAATATCTGGAGAAGGCGAAAGTACTGATCGAGGCACTGCCGTATATCCAGCGTTTTAACCGAAAGATCATTGTTGTAAAATACGGCGGCAGCGCCATGACAGATGAGGCGTTAAAGCAGAAAGTAATCGAGGATGTTACCTTATTAAAGCTGGTCGGCTTCAAACCGATCATTGTGCACGGAGGCGGAAAAGAAATCAGTAAATGGGTCGAAAAAATCGGCAAAGAACCGCAGTTTATCAACGGACTTCGAGTAACTGATGAAGAGACTATGGAAGTGGCGGAAATGGTACTTGGGAAAGTGAACAAAAGTCTGGTACAGCTTCTGGAAGGACAGGGAGTACGTGCCATCGGAATCAGCGGGAAAGACGGCGGACTTCTGAATGTGGAAAAAAAATATTCCAAAGGAGAAGATATCGGATTTGTCGGGGAGATCAAAAAAGTAGATGCACAGATTTTGCATGATCTTCTGGAAAAGGATTTTCTTCCTGTAGTCTGTCCGGTAGGAATGGATGATGAATTCCATACATATAATATCAACGCAGATGATGCAGCCTGTGCCATTGCAAGAGCCATGAAAGCAGAAAAACTGGCATTTCTGACAGACATTGAGGGGGTATATAAAGATCCGAAGGATCCTGCTACTCTCATTTCCGAGCTTTTGGTAAAAGAAGCAAAACAGCTGATCGAAGAAGGCTATATCGGAGGCGGAATGCTTCCTAAGTTGAATAATTGTATTGATGCCATTGAAAACGGCGTTTCCAGAGTGCATATTTTAGATGGGCGGATCCCACACTGTCTGCTTCTGGAATTCTTTACAAACAAAGGAATCGGTACGGCAATTTTACATGAAGAAGAAAGCAGGTATTATGATGGTGAATGAGAAGATCAAAGCAGCAGAAGAAAATCTAATACACGTATACAATCGGTTTCCAATTGCGCTGGAGAGGGGAGAAGGTGTTTATCTGTATGACACGAACGGGAAAAAATATCTGGATTTTGCAGCCGGATTTGCAGTGTCGGGACTGGGATACGGAAATCAGAAGCTGAATGCGGCATTAAAATTCCAGATCGATCAGCTGTATCATACGTCCAACCTGTATTATCATACCAATTGTGGAGAGGCAGCACAAAAACTGAACCGGATTTCGGGGATGGACCGGGTATTTTTTACGAACAGCGGGTCTGAGGCAAATGAGGGGGCTTTAAAAGCGGCAAGACGATATGCGTATAATAAAAAATCGGGCAGATATCAGTTTATCGCCATGGAAAATTCGTTCCACGGGCGCAGCTTCGGCGCCGTTTCCGTGACTGGACATACTGCGTATAGAGAACCTTTTGAACCGATGCTCCCGGGAGTTTCTTTTGCAGAATTCAATAATCTGGACAGTGTGAAAGCGCTGGTGACGGATCAGACCTGCGCAATTATTTTAGAACCATTACAGGGGGAAGGCGGGATCAATCTTGCTACACAGGAATTCATGGAAGGAATCCGTAAGATCTGTGATGAGAACGATATTCTGATGATCTGTGACGAAGTGCAGTGCGGAATGGGAAGAACCGGCGCGATGTTTGCATGGCAGAAATTCGGGGTAAAACCAGATATTCTGACTATGGCAAAGGGAATTGGAAACGGTATTCCGGTGGGAGTCTTTGCCATGACAGAAAAAGTGGCACAGGCATCGTTAAAGCCGGGAGATCACGGGGCAACTTATGGCGGTAACCCACTGGCATGTATGGCAGTCAAGACGGTGATCGACATTTTTGAGGAAGAAAAGATCGTGGAGCATGTCAATGAAGTGTCAGAATATCTGACAGAGCGTCTGGAAGAACTGGTACAACATGTGGATGGCGTGCTGGAACGAAAAGGAACCGGACTGATGCAGGGTATTGTGTTAAAGCAACCGGTCGCGCAGGTAAATAACCGTGCCATTGAGGAAGGACTTCTTGTGATCCAGGCACAGGGCAATGTACTGCGTCTGGTACCTCCGCTTATCATTGAAAAAGAGCATGTGGATGAAATGATCCCAAAATTGACAAAAGCATTGACAGAGTGATAAATGAAAAACCAGGATTCGGGAAATACTAAAAGAAATTGAGAAAAATTTCAGGAGGTAGAAAACGATGACTGGTTTTTTAATTGCCCTTCTTTCCGGGGCGCTGATGAGTGTTCAGGGTGTATTTAATACACAGGTAACAAAGACAACCGGATTGTGGGGCAGCAATATCTGGGTGCAG
>ERZ780052.723-NODE-723-length-11808-cov-4.463456_pt1 | contig 11808 bp, 7 predicted proteins | sample MGYA00511845_ERZ780052 | MGnify/ENA primary metagenome ERZ780052 (study PRJEB29588, sample SAMEA1970897) | human gut metagenome | biome: human gut; feature: human-associated habitat; material: faeces | place: Denmark | collected 2008/2010 ...
GCGGCGGTCTGCGTTGTGGTACATACAGATCAAATTTTCTTCTTCCACGCTGAAATTCATGGTCAGACCTCCATTTCGTATTGTTTGCTGCGGGCCGCTGCCTTTTTCGGGCTGACGGCCAGTTTGGTTTCGGAAAGCTGCTTGCGGACGGAAGCACGGGGCTTTCGGATGCCCTTTTCCCGATTCTCGTTTTTGTCAACCAGTGCGTAGATGCCGAAACGGTCTTTTACGCTGGACAGATGTAAAGATTTATACGGTAGCATAGCAAGCAGCTGGTCCGTGTCCCGGCTGGATGCCAGCTTGGTGAAATAGGGCGATACCTCTACCATGAAATGATTCTTGTCCGGGCTGTTGGGAGCAGCCAGACGCTTCATATCGGCTACGATACGCTGTGCCTCGGCCTCGATCAGCCCGGTGTGCAATGCCGCAAGGTGTTCTTTGAAATCACCGGGCTGTGCAGATTCCCGACTGCGCTGCTCCTGCCGGATGGCCGTTTGCAGAAGTTCCGGGTCACGGGGCTGCATTTCATACCGCACGAACTCTCCAAAATATTTGTCCGAGCGGCTGTTGAAATGCTCTTTGGGGCCAATTTCCCGCATCCCACTTTCGTAGATCAGGCGATTGGCACCCACAGGCAGAGCGGCATCCCGGATATGCTGGAAATGCTGCTGGTAGTCCAGTTCATACAGATTGCCTTGCACGGTTCCATTAGCCGCACCGGTCAACTCCACCGCATAGGCAAGAATCCTGTCATGGGTCTGTTCGCCGCAGAATTTCCATGTGTTGTAGGCTTGCGTGTCTTTGAGCAGCACGTCCCGTTCCCGGAAGCAGAATGTTCCAGAAGGCCGGGACAGCCACAACAGCAGCTTATCTTCCGGCTGGTCGCTGCGGGCGGCCTCCCGCAGCATCTTGATGTCATAGGCAAAATCGCTCTGGTAGTATGCGGTGTTCTGGTGCATAATGGCTTCCAGCGCAGCGATCACATCCATATTTTCAAATTTCTGCACGGTTTACACCTCCAATTCCTTTGCCTTTTCCCGTGGCTGTGTTTGCTTGCTCTGCTCCTTTTTTGCGGCATCCAGCTGTGCCCGGATGGATGGCTTTTTCGGCTTGGCCGTGTGGGACTTCTTGGCTTTTGGTGCCTTTTCTTCGGCCTTGACTGCGGCGGCAAGGTCCGTCAGAGAGATTTGTTCTCCGGCCTTTGCTTTGGCCTCCAACTCGCCCAGAGAGGGCGCATTGTTCAGCACACCGTCAATCATGTTTTCGTTCTGTTCGGTGGAAAGCTCTGCGGTGCGCAGAGGATTTTCCCGCAAGAACTCCGGCACCTGCTGGAAGCCCACACTGTCGCAGTAGTGGGCGGTGTCCTGCCCGTTCTGATGCAGCACCACCACATCCGAAACAGACAGCGAATGCCCCTTGAAATCTGCCGGATGGTCCACATTGAATGTACGGTAGATGTCCTCCAATGTGGTGCCAGCAGTCAGCGGCGCGGTGTACACTTCCGTATAGTTGGACTTGTCCACGGTCCGGCCAGCGGCTTGCAGACAGTCGTAAGGTTCAAAACGGTAATCACGGGCGGAATCTTCATTGCGCAGCTGGTAGATGGAAAAGCTGTCCTGCTGCGGTGCTTCAAAGCCTGCCGCTGCGTATTCCTCTACGGTCATTCCGGCAGCAGCCGCTTCCTGCGCGATCTCGGCCTGCACCTGCGCCTTGTAGTTCTGCAAGCTCTGGTCAAAGTCGGCCAGCTTGGGCGGTTCCGGCAAGTTATACTGGCCTTGGTTAAGCAGCGGGCGGCAGTCCTGCACATAGGCCACAACAGTGTTGTAATAGGCAGCCTGTTCCGGCGAAATGTTCTGTCCCTCCCGCAAAGCGGCGGTGGCTGCCTGCTCCATGGCCGAAAGATTGCAATGTTGTTTGAGGTACGGGATAAACTCGGTCAGCACCATTTCCCGCTCTGCCTTGTCTTGTTCCCACGCTTCCGGGCCTTTGTTGTGCAGAACAAAATTTTTCCAGTTCTCGTCTTTAGCGTAGTATTCATGGTAGCTCTGGATGTGCTGAATCAGAGAGCCGTCACCGTCACCGAAATCCTGCCGCCCCTCGTAGTTGTCGGGCTGACCGTTCAGGGTAAAATCAATGCGGAACGCGGTCTTGTCGTACCAGCCGCCCGTGTAGCCGTCCTTTTCCCGGTCCGTGTGCTGGGCGGTGTCCAGTTCTTCAAAAACGCGGTTTGCCACAGACAGCGGCATGATTTCGCCGTCCTGCAGCTTGTCACTTTCGCTCCAAAGAATTGTGACCGTAGGTTCTGCGGCGGGGTCTGGAATTTTAACGGGTGCGGGAATTTCGTTGGCCTTTTCCGCCGCCTCTTGGAACGCCGCCAGCTTGTCGCCCAACAGGACTTCCGACACTGCGGCTGTCTGCCCCAGCAGATTAAGTGCTTCCTGCCCGGCATCTGGCAGGGTCAGACCGGGCGCGTCCAACTGCCCGCCGTCCAGAGCTTTATTGTCCGAGCCGTACAGGGTGTAGTCATAGCCGGAATTGCAGGTCTGGATGAACAGCGTATTGCCGTTGTCCAGCGCAAATGCAGCCTCCTGTGCAGCGGAAAGGTCTGCTTCCCGCTGCTGGCGCAGTTCTGCCAGATGTTCGTCCAGCGCAGAGATCAGTTCATGGGCTGCGCTGCGGATAATTTCCAGAGAGGCTTTCAGTTCGGCCAGTTCCCGGCCAGAACTCCACCCGGCCACATAGCCAAAGGAATAGTCGGAGGTGTCCAGCCCGTAGTGCTGGCAGACGGCATAGGCCACGCTTTCGGCCTGCACCTCGCGGGTGCGGCTGTCCGGGCGGTTGGCCTGTTCCGGGTCGTCTGGGTCGATGGCGTGCAACTTAGCATGGGCAATCTCATGGATGGCTGTCTTGATGGTCTGTAACTGGCTCATGCCCTCTTGGATGGCAATGCGGTTGTCGAGCAGATGAAAGTACCCGTGCGCCCCGCCCTCGATGTCCTCAAACCCGATGGGCACCGGGGATGCCTGCTCCAATGCCTTGAAAAAATCTTGATAGTCCTGCACGCTGCCGGACAGTTCATACACCGCGATAGAGGGCAGAGGTTCGCCCTCGGTCTGGCTGACATCGAACACGGAAACCACCTTAAAGGCCGGAATCTGCACCGTTTTTTCTTCCGTCAGCGGCTTGCCGTCCTTGTCCAGAATCGGCTTACCCTGCTCGTCCAGCTTTTCCATCTTCTGCTTGACCTTGTACGGCGCAGGAGCAAGGATTTTGATGCCTTTTTCGCCTTTCTTTACGGTGCGGTGGAACGTGTCTTTCCACTTGTTGAAGCCCGCCACCAGCTGTCCGCCCTGCATGGCGATCAGCAAGGTGTTGTTGAAGCTGTAATTGTGGAATTTCGCCATCGTGGTGAGGTAGGCTTTGTAGCGGTCGCTGTCGAACAGCTCTTGAATCCCTGTTTCCAGCCGGTCCGTGATTTCTTTCATCCGTTCCGCGCTGTCTTTGCCGTTCAGGATGATGGGGATAACTTTCTGCGGTTCCGTTTCAGGCTGAACAGGCGGCGGGATGTTGGCCGAATCTCGCAAAACTTCCGGCGCAGGAAAGGACAGTACCCGGTATTCCTCCGGCACAGGCTGGCCCTCGTGGACTTTCTGCCACGCATCCCCGCTTTTGACAAGGTAGCCATACTCGGTAAACACGCCCTGCTCCTGCTGGGCCACATACCGGCCGAACTGCGCCGTGTCGATGCCGCCTTTCCATTCTTCCGGCATATCCACCATGCCGGAACGGTTCAAGTAGTAGTCTCCCAGCTGGGCAGGGCCGCGCACATCCGGCAGATGCACATAGTAGTCCACGTTTTCGGGAAAGTCGGTGATTCTCCCGATGCTGGAAAGCTCACTCTGCGGGACTTGCAGGGCGGCGTTCAGCTCTGCGCGTTCCCCGGTAGAGAGTGTTTCCAGTCGTGATGCCAGAAAGTTCAGTTCGTCCACATTGGATGCCAGTACCATGTTGTAGGGAATCGCAAAACGCTTTTCTTCCTCGGCAAAATAGCCGGAAATGAAAAGGCCCTGCGGGTTATCGGACGAAATGTCGATTTGCCGCAGAGCCGCTTGTACCTGTTCGGTTGTAGTGGGCAGGTCCAGCCAGACGCCATCCCTGCCTTGCTGCTGCCGATTTTGCAGCTGGATGGAAAATAATTCGCTCATTTGGTCACACTCCTTTTTTGCTATCCTACGGATAGAGAGAGCCGGTTATGGCAAAATGAATGCTTCACCTTACCATAACCGGCCCTCGTATTTTTGCCTTACTCTTTGCGCTCTACCCGGTAATTGACGTACTTGTCTCCCGTATCTGCCAGAAGCACCGTTGCATCATAGGTTTTGCCTGTTTTCTCGGAGTAGAGGCCCTTGACCTTTGCCTTACCGTTTTTGAGCAGAGCAGCGGCAATCTTCGGTGTGAACGCCTTTTTGCGCTGCTCAAAGAAGCGGTCATTCTTCCACATCACGAACTGACAGCTACGATTCCCGCAGTAGAAGTTTTTCTTGCCCTCATAGACGTTTTCACTGCACCGGGGACACTTGCCGATAATAACCCGTTCCGACTGGAACAGGTTTTGCTTATCTGCACTGATACAAGAATAGGTCTTGACCAGCTGGCGCACCTGCGCTTCAATTTCGGCCATGAACTCGTCCGCGTCTGCATTGCCCTTGGCAATCTCGGTCAGACGGCTTTCCCATTCAGCAGTCAGAGCGGGAGAGGTCAGGCTTTCCGGCAGAACCACCGCCAGATTGATGCCGTCCTTGGTGGGGACAAGCTGTTTGCCCTTGCGCTGCACAAAGCCCATTTGCACCAGCTTTTCCAGAATCGCGGCACGGGTGGCGGGAGTACCCCTTACGTTCCGCTTCCTCCGGCATATCCTCGGCCCCGGCCCGCTCCATTGCTGACAGGAGTGTATCTTCCGTGTAGGCTTTCGGCGGGGACGTGAAATGTTCCGAAATATCAGATACAACAGAATAACTTTGTCCCTCGGTCAGTTCCGGCAGGGTGTTCAGGTTTTCCGTTTCTTCTTCGCCGTCTGCTTTCAGGGTGGAGCGGAACCTCTGGTCGATCTCTTTCCAACCGGGGACAAGCACAGTCTTTCCCTTGGCGGTGAACTCGTTCCCTGCACAGGAGAACACGGCGGTCACTGTTTCGTACTCGTGGGGTGCGGCCACCGCACAGAGCAGTTTGGAGCAGACAAGGTTCATCAGCTTGCATTCACTTTCGGCAAGACCAGCGAAGCCCTGTTTTACAAATTCAGCAGTGGGAATGATGGCGTGGTGGTCCGATACCTTTTTGCTGTTCAGCACCCGGCCTACTTCCGCAGTCAGCGCAAGTCCTTGGGCAAAGGGCAGCAGCCCCAGCAGATCAGACACAAGATGTTGTGCTGTCTGGCCCATGTCCTCGGTCAGATATTGGCTGTCCGTGCGGGGATAGGTCAGCAGTTTCTTTTCGTAAAGCTGCTGGGCGTAATCAAGGGTCTGTTTTGCGGTAAAACCGAACAGACGGTTTGCTTCCCGCTGCAAGGTGGTCAGGTCATAGAGCTTGGGCGGCTGTTCCGTCTTTTTCTCACGCCGAATGGATACGCAGACTGCATTTGCACCCGTGCATTTTTCTTTGAGCAAATTTGCGGCTTCTGCATCCGAAATTCGCTCACTGTCCGCTTTCAGGCTGCCGGAATGGATGCCGACCGTGTAATACTTTTCTTTCTGGAAGCGCAGGATTTTTGCGTCCCGGTCCACCAACATTTTCAGTGTCGGGGTCTGCACCCGGCCCACCGTCAGGGTCTTGTGATACAGCACCGAAAACAGCCGCGTTGCATTGATGCCCACCAGCCAATCCGCCTTTGCACGGCAGAGGGCCGATTGGTACAGCGCATCATAATCCGAATCCGGGCACAGGTTTGCAAAGCCCTCCCGGATGGCGGCATCCTCCATGCTGGAAATCCAGAGCCGCTTCACAGGTTTCGTGCAGCCGGCCATTTGGTAGACAAAGCGGAAGATCAGTTCTCCCTCCCGGCCTGCATCTGTAGGATAGTTCTCGGAGGTGACTTTTCTGACATTGTTACTCGATGGCATCCAATGGGCCGATAAAGCGGTAGAAAATCTGGATTTTCTGGACGTATTCGCCATCGACCTTTTCCGCTTTGGATACCAGAATCTTGTCAATCAGCTGATGCAGAATCTTATAGTTCAGTTCGGTGATGCCAGCGTACTTGCTGACTTCATCAATAAAATCCTGAATCTTGTCCAGCTGATCGTGTTCAGCATGGCCTTCCCGCTCGTACTGCTCAATCTTCTCGGTCAGTTCAGCCTGTTCTTTGTCGTAGCGATCTGCAAGCATTTGAAAACGTTTCTCCGGGAGAAGTCCCTTTGATACGTTCTCATAAAGTTTTGCATACAGGTCTTCGATTTCTGCGATTCGTGCTTTACACTGCTTCAAATCCCGTTTGTGCTGCGCCCGGTCAGAGGACACCCGGAGGTGCATCTGATTTGCAATCTTCTTCACAAGGGCTTCCCGATTGCTCACAGCGGCCTTTGCGTGTGCCTGAATGTCCGCAAAGACAGCTTCATGCAGAACACGGGCTTCCAAATTATGAGAGTCACAGGCTTTCGCACCATATTTCCGATAAGTGCTGCAACAATAAAAGGTCTGATCCAGAACACTGTTACGTTTGCGCCTGTGCTCGACCTTGACTAACATCGTTCTGCCGCAGTCTGCACAGCGGACGATGCCCTTGAAGATATTGTCGTAGTCGGTCTTATCACACATAAAACAACCGGAACGGCTGTAAAGGATTCGCTGCACGTTTTCCCAGCGGTCTTGTGGGATGATTGCTTCATGTGTATTCGGAACGATAGCGCGTTCTTCAAACGGAATATAACGCCGCTTTTTGGATTTCATGGACACGGTGGGCTTGGCTTCGTAGATGATGTGTCCGGCGTAGACTGGGCTGTGCAGAACCTGACTGATATAGGCACTGTCCCAATCATACATCTTTTCATCATCAATAAAGCGGCCAAACATCTCTTTCTTGTAGTAACACGGCTTCAAGACTTTTTCATCGTGGAGCCGCTTGGCGATGCGGTGAAGCCCCAGCCCTTCCTCTGCCATTGAATAGATATACTCAACAACGGGGGCGGTGTTCGGGTCGATCACAAGGTGATTGTGGTCGGCAGGGTCTTTCTGGTAGCCAAACGGTGCGCCGCTGGAGATATACTTTCCGCTTTTCTTGCGTGTCCGAAGGGCACTCTTGATTTTTCGGGAAGTGTCTTTGGCGTACATTTCATTGATGATGTTTCGGAACGGGGCAATATCCATCTGGGATTGCTCGTTGGAATCATAACCATCATTGATTGCAATATAGCGGACACCGTGTTCAGGAAAGAAGATTTCCATATACGTTCCGGTTTCGATGTGGTTGCGTCCAAGTCGGGACTGGTCTTTGGTAATGACTGTTGCCACCTTTCCTTCCCGGATATCATCCAGAAGTTCCTGAAAGGCAGGACGGTCAGAGTTCGTACCGCTGTAACCATCATCAACATAGTACTGGCAATTCCCGAAACCGTTGCGTGTGGCATACTCCATAAGCATCGCCTTTTGAGTGCGGATGCTCAGGCTTTCGCTGTTTGAACCGTCATCTTTTGACAGTCGGCAGTATAAAGCAGTTACTTTTTTGTCCTTTTCCATGTGTACCTCCATAATGGAAAAGAGACCTCATCAATCACATTGTAGCGGATGCTGCGTGATGATGCAAGCCCTTTTCCGCAGTAAAACGTCCAATTAGCCAGCGGCGAGATACGATTCGGCAGTTTTACGAATTTCTTCTTCCACAAGCCGCTGAAAAAGCGTATTCATCGGCACATTGCCGATATAATGGCGTTCCACGATCAGGCGCACGGACTTCGGACTTCTCGGCGCACATTTGCGTGTGGTGGGCTTCTTCTCAGATTTTTCTTTGTTCAAGGGCAGACCTCCTCATTCATGTGGTGCAAATACGGAAAGGAATGGATGGATTCTATTCGTTTTTCTCTTTTTGTTTTATTACGTTGGTTAGGTGAAAGTTTTCTTCGATACAGTCTTAAAGGCTGCTATACTGCATAGGAAAAATATCTTTTGCAGATGCCATTAAGAATCTGCATCACAGAATCGTGATTTTGGCGGTTCTTGAATCGTGAAAAACGCAGAACTATTCAACATTTGGAATTTTCACAAAGATGTGATTGGGCGAAGAAAACCGCGTTCGTCTGCGCTCAATCAATCCCGCAGCGTCCAATTCCTTAAGCACACTGGAAACACTGACAGTGCTGCGCCCTAGCTGCTCAGCCAAAGAGCAAATCGTAAAAATGACAAACACGAATCCACGTTCATCTATCCAGAGATTTTTCTGCGAGAGCGTGGCACGGTCGAGTAGCAGCACATAAGTCATTTTTGCAGTCTGACTCAGGTCAAGTTCCAAAAGGAAGCGTGGGTATGGGAGAAACGGCGGCAGCGGAGTTTGCATGGTAAGATATTCTGAAATGTTGATCACCTCCAGCTGAAGCAGAAATCAGGAACAAAGAGTATGTAACGAGAATTGGTGGGTTCCAATTCTCCAGTCGCAGAAAAGCACGAAACAAGTGCTCAACTGCGTTAATAAGTTAAGGTCTCCCATATTGGTCCTCGACTTCCCTAGGAGTGGGGAATCGTCCGGCGGCGGGCTTGCACCGCACCATTGGCATTTCAGCCACCCCGTCTTCGTTATGACCGGGCTGCGAGTTACAGAAGTACCTTTTGTGAAGTACCGGACGATTGAACTATTCACTTGTCAAGGAACATATGGAAGATTTCTGGACTTTGACGGACGAAAAACATCCTTCTACTTGGTAGCCGATGAAAAAGGCCATTTCGTAGCATTGCAAGCAATTTTGTAAACAAAACGTCATAATAGTCCGAGAATGGTCTTGAAAAAGATGCCCTACACTTGGTAGGCATCGAGAACGCCTGTTTCGTAGCATTGGTGAGAAACTTGTAATTGAATTGTAATTCTTGAGACCAAATCTCCGCTTTTGAAAAAATCCTCTCAATAGGTAGGCAACGAAAACAGCCCAAAGACAACCATCTTTTTGAGAATTAACAAAAAGGTCACAAATGACTGGTCTTCAAAGAAACACTTCTACTATTAACAGAAAAAGTGGCCTAAAATGGGGGGTGTTGGAGAAAATTTCCGCCTTAAAAATACGCCTTTAGTCATTAGCCAGCGAGAATAGCCAAAAGCCAGCAAAAAACAAATGAATTATGTATTTCTGCCACTGATTGCAACGGCATATCGGTGACAGAAAGATCGTTTAGAGCGATTCTTCGCGGTTTAGGGTGGTGGAAATCGTTTTGTGGTTGGACTTTTTCTGCTCAAGCTGCTCCAACTGTTTCAGCACCGATTCCTTCTCCGGGGTCTTGCCGCCCGGTGCGGAAAGCTGCTGCTTATTCAGCACCATGTCGATATACTTGCGGATATTTTTCAGGGCAGAGACATCCGGCTGCAAGGTTTCCAGTTTGGTACGCAGTTCTGCGCTGCCGGATTGCAGCGCAGAAAATTCGGCATCCAATGCCGAAAAATTCACCGCTGTGCTGCCGTTCAGCTTCATCAGGGTGCGGACAGCTTTATTAAAGGTGTCCAGCTCCTCTTTGTGCTGGGCGGCATAAGCGTCCTTGGTCAGCTTGAAGTTCTTCTTGATAAAGGTATCGTGGATGGGCTTCAACTTGGCATGGACGGCGGCAGCATCTTTTATCTGGGCGATTGCCCGCATACGGTTTTCGTTCTGCTTCAACTGCCTGCGGAGAGGGGCGGCGGTCTGGTTCAGGTTAGAAATTGCAGTGTCCAAATCCTCGATGGTGTTCAGAGAATGGGCTTTCAGATAGTCCACCGCCCGTTTGACTTCCTCAAAGTCTCGGACAGTGCATTTCAGTTTTGCCTTGCCAGACCAATCGCTGCGCTGCTCATTGCGGAGATTGAAGTAGTCCACCAGCAGATCGGACAGTGTGGGCTCCTTCGCCTTTTCCAGAGCGTCCAGAAGAAGCTGCTTCTTTTCGTTCAGGTCTGCGATCCAGCGTTGCAGCCCACGAATTGCGCTGCGGATGGACTGCATCAGGCTGTTGGCCGCACGAATATCCCGGTTCAGGTTGCCGAGAAAAGTTTCCACTCCACGCTTTTCCATCTGGTGTGCGGCGGGACCGAGATGCACGGTCGGTATCTGCTGGATGCCCTGCCGCTCAAAGGAGCGCAGGTCAACACGTTCCGGTCTGCCAGCAGCTTCCAGATAGCGGTTGGTGATGGTTTCCCAACCATGCCGCCAGACCTCGGCGTACTTCTGGTCGTTCCAGTCCACCGTGTTTTCCTTGTGACACTTCCAGTTGCCGGAAGGAAGCTGAATGCGCTCACCGTTCTCGTCAAGGTCGTACACCTTTCTGGCTTTCGGGAGCCACTTGCCGTGTTCATCCATTGCCCGGAGCGTCAGCAGAATGTGGGCGTGTGGGTTGCCATCTCCCTTGTCGTGGATGGCAAAGTCGGCAATCATCCCTTTGGAAACAAACTGCTCCTGACAAAACTCTTTTATCATGGACAAATACTGCTCCTTCGGCACCTCCACCGGGAACGCCAGCACGATGCGCCGGGCAAGCTGGGAGTTCCACTGGTTCTCCACGGCTTCCACGGCGTTCCAGAGGGTTGCCCGGTCTGCATATCCGGGCGGCGCATGGGATGGCAGCATGATCTCGGCGTGGACAAGCTCTTTCTTCTTGTTGTAGAATTTCGTTTTCTGGTCGTACTCGCTGAACAGCCGTTCGCCGCTCTGGTAAGCGGCCCCGGCAACAGCGGACTGCCCTTGGCTGCGCTTGACGATGGTGATTTTGAAATGCGGACACGGAATAGGCATCACCCCCTGATGACATTTGAATCGTTCTCTTGTAAAAATCACGGAATTATGGTACTATTATTTTGGATAAGTAAGCAGAAAGCTGGTGAACCAATGTCGGAAAGAAAATCACAACAGGAACTGGATTTTGAACGGAAACATGAAGAAGATTTGCAGCGGTTGCGTGGGCTACGTCTGATTGATGATGATTTCATGGCTGCGGTGTTTGAAGAACGTGCTTGTGCTGAGTTCCTTTTGCAGATCATCTTGAAACGTGATGATTTGACCGTCAAAGAGGTTCACGGCCAGTACAGCATCAAAAATCTGCAAGGCCGTTCAGTCCGGTTGGATATTTTGGCAGTGGATCGGGAAAACCGTGCATATAATATTGAGGTGCAGCGCAGCGACCGTGGTGCTAGTGAAAAGCGCGCACGGTACAACAGTAGCCTGTTGGATGCAAACCTGACTGATGCGGGCGATGATTACGATGCGCTGAACGAAACATACGTTATCTTTATCACGGAAAATGACGTATTAAAGGCAGGCCTTCCAATTTATCATGTTGACCGTACAGTTCGGGAAACTGGAACGGCTTTCAACGATCAGGCGCACATCGTTTATGTGAACTCACAAATCAAGGACGAAACCGCATTAGGAAAACTGATGCACGACTTTTTCTGTACCAACTCGAAGGATATGAATTATTCCATTTTGGCACAGAGGGTTCGTTATTTCAAAGAAGACACGAAGGGAGTGGCAGCTATGTGCAGAGCTATGGAAAAGATGCGGGATGAAACCGAGCATGAAACATCGGTCAAACACGCATTGGCAATGTTGGCAGATGGTGTGCCTTGTGAAAAGGTGGCAAAGTACACCGACC
>ERZ780052.743-NODE-743-length-11601-cov-6.897627_pt1 | contig 11601 bp, 8 predicted proteins | sample MGYA00511845_ERZ780052 | MGnify/ENA primary metagenome ERZ780052 (study PRJEB29588, sample SAMEA1970897) | human gut metagenome | biome: human gut; feature: human-associated habitat; material: faeces | place: Denmark | collected 2008/2010 ...
CACGGGCGAGAACGTCCAGTGCAGCCCGTCGGTGGCGACTTCGCGCGCCGTCACTTCGCCCATTTCGCGCGCGATGTCCTTGTCCCACGCGCAGGCGCACGCCAGCTGCGACGGGAAGATGGTGGCGTGGTCATTCAGCCCATGCCCGTGGATGGCGTCAATGCCGAACAGCACGGGGATGCCCAGACGGCTATGGAGCGCCGCCTGCTGCACCTCGCGCGCGTCGTCGCCCAGAACGTGCAGGAACGAGCCTGCGCCGAGCTTTGCCCAGCGCAGCGCTTCCTCGCGCCCGACGACGGTGTAGGGAACCTGCACCATTTGGGCGGCTTTTTCTTCCAGTGTCATTTGGGAAAGCAGATTTTCCACCTGCTGGCGGATGGCTTCATTGGAAAGCATGGAGAATCCTCCTTGTTGGCGTGAATCGTTTTGGCACCGTGCGTGGAATACCCTCATGATACAGGCAAAAGAGAAAAAAGGCAAGCGGGGGAGCGGGGAAAATTTTGCGAAAACGATTGAGAAGTCAAGAAAAAACAGGCGTTTGGGCTGATTGCACGGATTTTCGGAAAAGTTTTCGGACATTTTTTTGCTTTGGCGCAAGGATTTTTCACTTGTTTGTCGTACTCTTTGAGTGGAAAATAGTATTGTTCTTTTCATTCTTGAAAGGAGTATGCAATGAATCGGGAGCGTTATTTGCAGGAAATCGACGCGGTGAACGCAGCGGGAAAATATCACCCAACGTGGGAATCGCTCAGCACCCACCCTGTGCCGGACTGGTATCGGGAGAAACGGCTGGGTATCTTCCTACACTGGGGCGTGTTTTCTGTTCCGGCGTATCATGACTGGTACGCGCGGAACATGTACATCAAGGGTTCGCCGGAATACGAGTACCACTGCCAGCATTACGGGCAGCCGAAGAATTTCGGCTTCAAGGATTTCATTCCGCAATTCAAGATGGAAGCGTTCGATCCGCAGGCGTGGGTGAAGCTGTTTCGGGAAGCGGGGGCGGATTACATCGTGCCGGTGGCGGAGCATCACGACGGCTTCCAGAACTACCGGAGCGAGCTGTCTCACTGGAACGCGGCGGAAATGGGCCCGCACCGGGACATCATGGGCGATTTGCTGGTGGAGGCGGAGCGTGCGGGCATGACACTGGGCGCATCGAGCCATCGCGTGGAGCACTGGTGGTTCCTGGGGCATGGGCAGGAGTTTGACAGCGACATCAAGCAGCCGATGCACTTGGGGGATTACGCATGGCCCGCCATGCCCGAACGGGAGAATCAGGACTTGTTCTCCGAGCCGATGCCGACGGATGAGTTTCTGACGGACTGGCTGCTGCGCTGCTGCGAGATCGTCGACCGCTATCATCCGCGCATCCTCTATTTCGACTGGTGGATTCAGCATTCCGCCGTCAAGCCGTACCTGCAGCGCTTCGCCGCGTACTACTTCAACGTGATGGAAAGCCGCGGCGGGTGCGTTATCAACTACAAGCACGACGCATTCCCGTTCGGCATCGGCGTGCCAGACATTGAGCGCGGGCAGTTCGCGGAAGCGAAGCCGTTCCTGTGGCAGTCGGACACGTCCGTCATGCGCGGCAGCTGGTGCTACTCTGTGCAGCCGGACAAGGCGGTCTACAAAGCGCCGCAGGAGATTGTGCAGGACTTGCTGGATGTGGTGAGCAAGAACGGCCGCCTGCTGCTGAATTTCGGCCCGAAGCCGGACGGCACGCTGGCGGACAAGGACGTTGAGATCCTGCACAAACTGGCGGACTGGATGCGCGTCAACGACGAGTGCATCCACGGCACAGGCTTGTGGCGCATCAATCAGGAAGGCCCGACGAAGATTCAGGAGGGGCAGTTTGCCGACGGCGCGTCCCGCAACTTCACCAGCGAGGACTTCCGCTTCACCTGCCGCGGTGGAAACATCTACGCGGCGTGCATGGCGTGCCCGGCGGACGGCAAGCTGCACATTCGGTCTTTGCGCGAGGCGGACGCGAGCCACTTGCCGCTCTGGCACGGCATTGTGCGGAAGGTGGAAGTGCTGGGCAATCCCGCGCAGGCCGCGTGGACGCGCGACGGCGAAGCCCTGCATGTGGACTTGGGGGATTACCAAAGCGACATGCCGGTTGTGGTGAAAATCATCACGGACTAAAATCAGCGTTTTCCGCGCCCTGTGCGCATGTAAAGAGCCATCAATATGATCATAAAGGAGAGCATCAATATGCGTTTTACGCAAGGTTACTGGGTCATCCGGCAGGACTATGTGATGTCCTACGCCACGCAGACCGTTCGCGTCATCAAGAACGACAAGGAGCTGCACATCATCAGCGCCTGCCGCCCGATTCGCCACCGCGGCGATATTCTCGACGGAGGCTCGCTTGACATTGTGTTCACCGCGCCGCGCAGGAACATCATCCGCGTGCAGGTGACGCACTTTGCCGGAACGCCGCGCAAAGACCCCAAGTTCACGACGTATGAAGAGGATGTGACGCCCGAAATCCGCGAGGATGACGACTACGCCTACTTCACCTCCGGCGACCTGACCGCGCGCGTGAGCAAGGGCGGCAACTGGGCGGTGGACTATATGGTCGGCGACCGCATCCTGACGACGTCCGGTTGGCGCGGCATGGGTCGTGCGCTGAAGAAGGACGGCACGCCCTGTTCGCTTCTGCCGCACGGCACGTCCTACATGTCCGAGAGCCTCCAGCTCGACGTGGGCGAATGCGTTTACGGTTTGGGCGAACGCTTCGGCGCGTACGTCAAGAACGGTCAGACGGTTGATATGTGGAATGCGGATGGCGGCACGGCGTCGGAGCTGGCGTACAAGAACATCTCGTTCTACATGACCAACCGCGGCTACGGCGTGCTGGTGGAGAACGCAAGCGACGTGTCCTTTGAGGTCGCGACGGAAAAGGTGGAGCGCGTCCAGTTCTCGCACGAGGGCGAAACGATGGTCTACGACGTGATTTATGGCGGCACGCCGAAGGACACGCTGGACTTGTACACCGCGCTGACGGGTCGCCCGGCGCTTGTGCCCGCGTGGTCGTTCGGTCTGTGGCTGTCCACCTCCTTCACCACGAATTATGACGAGCAGACGACGTCCTCCTTCATCAACGGCATGGCGGAGCGCGACATTCCGCTGTCCGTGTTCCACTTCGACTGCTACTGGATGAAGGGCTTCAACTGGTGCGACTTCGAGTGGGATCATGACACGTTCCCCGACCCGGTGGGAATGCTCAAGCGCTACCACGAGAAGGGGCTGCATATCTGCTGCTGGATTAACCCGTACATCGGTCAGGCGTCGCCGATGTTCAAGGAAGGCATGGAGCATGGCTACCTGCTGAAAAAGACCGACGGCAGCCTCTTCCAGACCGATATGTGGCAGGCGGGCATGGCGATTGTCGATTTCACCAATCCGGATGCCTGCAAGTGGTACGCTTCTTACCTCTATAAGCTGATGGACATGGGCGTGGACTGCTTCAAGACCGACTTCGGCGAGCGCATCCCGGTGCGCGACATCCGGTGGTTCGACGGCAGCGACCCGGTCTATATGCACAACTATTACACCTACCTGTACAACAAGGTTGTCTTTGACGTTGTGAAGGATCGCAAGGGCGAGGGCGAAGCGATTCTGTTCGCCCGCAGCGCGACGGTCGGCGGTCAGCAGTTCCCGGTGCACTGGGGCGGCGATAACTCCGCAACCTACATCTCAATGGCGGAAACGCTGCGCGCGGGTCTGTCCATGAGCCACAGCGGCTTCGGCTACTGGAGCCACGATATTTCCGGCTTTGAGTCCACCGCGCCGGCGGATGTTTACAAGCGCTGGGTGCAGTTTGGTCTCTTGTCCTCCCACAGCCGCCTGCACGGCTCGACCAGCTACCGCGTGCCGTGGCTGTTTGACGAGGAGAGTGTTGATGTCTGCCGCAAGTTCACCAAGCTCAAGTGCCGCCTGATGCCTTATCTGTACGGCAAGGCGGTGGAGGCGCACGAACACGGCGTGCCGATGATGCGCCCGATGATGCTGGAGTTCCCGGATGACCCGGCGTGCGATATGCTTGACCGCCAGTACATGCTGGGCGATTCGCTGCTTGTCGCGCCGATTTTCCGCAAGGACGGCGAGGTGCAGTATTATCTGCCCGACGGAACGTGGACGTCCCTGCTGGATGGCGGCAAAGTCGAGGGCGGCCACTGGCAGACGGAGATTCACGACTTCATGTCCCTGCCGCTGATGGTGCGCCCCGGCACGGTGCTGCCGCTGGGCGCGCATGACGACCGCCCGGATTACGACTATCTGGACGGCGTGGAGCTGCACGTCTACCAGCTGGCGGACGGCGAGAGCGAGACGGTTGAAATCCCCGACACGAAGGGCAACGTCGCCGCGACCTTCACCGTGACGATGAAGGACGGTCAGGCGCAGGTCGAAACGGACTCCACGAAGCCGTATACCGTGGTTGTGCATCAGTAAATAACAACAGCCCTCTGGCGCAGGATGCTTGCGTCAGAGGGCTGTTTGCGTAATGTGCAATATTGTTATTTCTACATGCAATTCGATGCTGTGCAGAGGGTTTCGCGTCTGCGGACGCGACAAGGGGGCAATGGAAACAGACGAATGTCTGCGGTCGCCACCTTGACCCCTTCGCAGTCGCCTCCCATGTTACTTGGTTTTTATCGTTACAAGGGCGACAAAAAGGAAAACAATGGTTCTTCACGGAATCTTGGGGGAAGAGCAGCTTGGGGGCGCGTCTGCGGACGCGCAAAGTTACTGGCAGGGACGCTTCGCTGCCTGCACCTTTGTTGAGCGCGTTTGGCATACTGGTCGCCCGTGGAACTGTTGGGGCGTTGCCCCAAACCCCACAAGGGACGCTGTCCCTTGACCCTGCAAGGGGCAATTGCCCCTTGACCCCTTTTCGCGATTGAGTTGGTCGCGCTTTCATGCTCCTTCCGCGTGCAGCTTTTTGGTGCTTCGCCTAAGCCCCTGTTTGCTCCCCCAACTTGCCGTGAAGAATATCATGCTTCCGGTGACGCCGTTGCTGCCGCATCCTCCGCGACATACACCGCCGCCCCATCCATGCTCACATTCTCCAGCAGTTCTGTCAGGAACAAGTACAGCGCGTGATGATCCCGCGCCAGATTATACCCCGATAGAATCAGCAGTTCGCCGGAATCCGCCAGCACCATCAGCGTAATCTTGTCCTCGCCGTCGCCAAAGGCGTCGTTCACCACGCCGCCGAGAATGCAGAAGCCGGGCTGGGCGTCAAAATCCATCGTCTCGCTGGTCTTGGGGTCGAAATCCTGCATCAGGATGGGCAGCGCCGCCGCCGGGTCTTCATCCGGCACGCGGGAAATCACCATCGCCACCACGCGCGAATCTCCCCGCACAAGCGTGATGCGCCCCTCCGCCATCTCCACATGCGCGTCCTCCGGCAAAACCACGTTGAAGGGCGCAAGCGCGCTTTCCGGCACGGCGGTCAGCATCGGCGTGGGCGCGGGCGTGCCGGCCAGGGCGTCCGTTTCTTCCGCCAGCGGGCAGGAGAAGGTTATCAGGGAAAAAAGAAGCATCAGGCAAAGCAGCCGCGTCATGCGCCGCATGGTCATGCACCTCCGTCAAAAGCAGTTTCATGTCTTCATCATACCGCATTTGCGCGCGGATGTCAATTTGCGAAATGTAACACTTCCTTTTAGGGGAAAATTATGATATGATAAGGGCAGAAATTCCCGCAACACGAAGGAGGTTTTTCCCTTGATGCAGAAAATCATCCGCCACCTGTTCTGCCAGCCGCACATGGCGCGCCGGATTGTTGTGCTGATTCTCAGCGTGACGATTATGGGCGCGTGCGTGTCGGTGTTCGACCGCATTCAGTTCGGCACAGACCCTGCGTCCGTGCTGAATCTGGGCGTTGCCAATAAGCTGCACATGCTCCTTGGCACCTACCAGATGCTCTTCTACGGCGCGCTGCTCATCGTCGTGATGGCGATGCGGCAGTGGGAGTTCATCGGCCTGGGGTCGATTGCAAACATGGTGCTCGTGGGCTACTCGAAGGACTTGTTCGATGTTATCTTTAGCAGCATGAACATCCTCAATCGCGGCGCAATGGGCATGACGGAGCGCATCTGCTGGCTTGTGCCGACGCTGGGCGTGTTCATGGTCGCCGTGGCGTTCTATATGGTGGTGGAGCTTGGCAGCGGGCCGTATGACGCGATTCCGCAGATTATCTCGAAGTACGTCAAGAAGATACCCTATGCCGTGATTCGCATGATTTACGACCTGTCCGCGATTGCCATCGGCTGGCTGCTGGGCAGCACGGTCGGGGTGGTGTCGATTGTTACGGGCTTCTTCCTCGGCCCGATTATCGCGGCGATTGCGAAGAAATTCCGCCCATGGTTTGCGTAATTTCCCGGAGGTGACATGATGCTCGCCGAAAGAATGGAATTGCTGACGAAGCGCCCGCAGGGAACGCTTTTCCCTCCGGCGCAGAACCGCGCAGCGTGGGAAACGCTGCCCGCCAACGACCGCATGGACATGGAAACGTTCATTGCCAAGTGGCGCGGTACGCCCTACCCGATGCTGCTGCTGAGCGACTACGCCGCATTCGTCCGCACGGGCAGCCGCGCACAATGCGAAACGCCGTATTTCGCGCGTCGGCGGAAACTCATCGCGGCGGTATTAGACGTGTGCCTGCACGGAGAATCGGCGGATATGTCCGCAGTGGAGGATGGCTTGTGGTGCATCTGCGAGGAAACGACGTGGGCGATCAGCGCCCATGCGAACCTGACGGCGGCGCATCCGTTCCCTATCAGCAGCGAGCCGATACTGGACTTGTTCGCCGCGCAGACTGCCATGGTGCTGTCCTTTACGCTGACGCTGCTGGGCGATTGGCTTGACAGCTCCCTGCGCCAGCGGGTGACGGCGGAAATTCAGCGCCGCGCAATTGACCCGTTCCTGCACCGCAATACCGACTGGTGGATGGGGTTCACACGCAAGGATTTGTGCAACTGGACGACGTGGATTGTGTCGAACGTGATGTTCTCAGCGCGGTGCTTGCTGGACGATCCGCTGCCTGTGTACCGCCGCGCCTGCGGGATGCTCGATGCGTATCTGCGCTGCATCCCGGCGGACGGCGGCTGCGACGAGGGCGCGGCGAACTGGGACATGGGGGGGGCCAGCCTGCTGGACTGCCTTGAACTGATGGCGGAAGCCGGGCTAACCTGCTGGGACGAGCCGAAGCTGCGGAACATGCTGCGCTTCCCGCTGCTGATGTCGCTGGGGAACGGCTATTTCGCGAACTTCGCGGACTGCGACGCGCGCCCGGTGATGTATGGCGAGCGATTGCAGCGCGCGGGCGAACTGCTTCGCGATGCGGCGCTGACGGCAATGGGGCAGAACCTGCGCGGTCAGCCGACGGACTGCATTGGCGACGTGCCGCACTTTTCGCGCCTTTTGCAGCGTCTGTTCCATCCGGCTGGCGCAGGTCAGCCGGCAGCGGACACGCAGGACACGCTGCTGCCGGACTTGCAGGTGCGCATCATCCGCCGGAATGGGTGGACGCTGTGCATCAAGGGCGGGCACAACGGCGAAAGCCACAATCACAACGACGTCGGGTCGCTGATGGTGTATGTGGACGGGCATCCGCTGCTGGTGGATGCGGGCAACATGGTTTATAACGCGAAAACTTTCTCCGATGTGCGCTACACGCTCTGGAACTGCCGGAGCATGTACCACAATGTGCCGCTGATTGGCGGATTCGAGCAGTGCGCCGGGGCGGAGTACGCCGCGCGGAACTTCCGCACCCTGCCGGACGGCGCGTCGCTGGACATGGCGGGCGCGTATCCGGCGGAAGCGGGCGTGCTGTCGGCGATTCGCGGCGCATTGGTCACGCCGGATGGGGTTCAAATTGCGGACGAAATCACCCTGCAAGCGCCGGAAGCCGTCGTTTTCACCCTGATGGCGCGGGAGAAGCCGGAAATCCGTCCGGACGGGATTGAATTTGCGCACGCACGGATGGAAATCAGCCCCATGCTGGCGGCAACAGTGGAAGAAATCCCCATCACCGACGCGCGGATGGCGAAGAACTGGCATGGGTCGCTCTGGCGGATTGCGCTGACGGCGGAAGCAGGCAAACATCATCGGCTGACCATCAAAATCAGCAGAAATAATTTTGCAAATCAGGAATGAAGTTGGAAGGGTCATTCGTTGTATCATTGGAAAGCCGATGGAAGGAGGAAACTTCCTTATGAAGAATTTCTGGAAAATTGTGATGTTGACCGTCCTGTGCGTGTCGCTGCTGTGCGGCGTGACGGCGATGGCGGAAGCCGACCGTTTTCAGTTTGAAAAAACAAATTTGACCGTCTTTGAGGGCAATACGCTGGAATTGTCGCTCATCCGGCAGGGCAATTGCGCGGCGGACGGCGAATTGACATTTGTCAGCGGGCGCGAGAACATCGCGACGGTGGATGAAAACGGTGTGGTAACGGGGCTGACGAAAGGGCAGTCGACGATTACCGCGACGCTCAAAACCGAGAAGCGGACGTGGAAAGCGTCTGTCACCGTGACGGTGGCGCGCGCCGTGACGGACATTGCGGTGAACGAAACGAGTCTCACGCTCTACGATGCGGCAGATCCGCTCATCAGTCACCTGACGGGCGGCGCGGACGGCCGCGTGCTGCTGCTGCGCAAAGGCAAGCAGGTGTCGATTCGGGCGACGCTGTCCCCCAATGACGCGAACAACCGCCGTTATACCGTCGCTTCGTCGGATACGGACGTGGTGCGTGTGAGCGGGTCAACGCTGACGGCGCGCGGCGCGGGCGAGTGCATCGTGACCGTGGCGAGCGAATCGAACCCGGAAGTCAGTGTGGATTACCGCGCCATCGTCATCACCCCGGTAACGGGCGTGACGGTGACGGCGGACACCAAAACGCTCTTTATCGGCACAACGGCGCAGCTGACCGCGACGGTGAAGCCGGCGGATGCGTCCATCACGGGCGTGAAGTGGGAGAGCACGAACGAGAAAGTCGCCGTTGTGGATGAATACGGCGTGGTGACGGGCGTTGGGCGCGGACAGGCGACCATTCGCGCGACGGCGGCGGATGGCGGCGGTCAGCGCGCAAGCGTGAACGTGACCGTCAAGCAGCAGCCGGAAAGCATCACCCTGAGCGGCTTAAGCGGCAATATCCGCGTGGGCGGCGGCGTGACGCTGAAGGCGACCGTGCTGCCGAACACGACAAGTGACAAGGCGGCTGTGAGGGCCACCTCGGGCGGGCAGGGCGCGCCGGGGGGCGGGGTGCTGCGGCTTTTTGCCCGCGCCGATGACCACGGCGATGTTCCCCTCAACACCAGCGGACACAGCTTCCTCACCATCACCAATGTCTCGGAGCAGGATATCAATGTGGGCGGACTGCTCATTGCGCCGGATACGTCCATCACCTTCAACGAGAAGAAACCGTCCGTGGCGGTGGGGCGCAGCATTGCCCTCAGCTGGACGGTGAAACCGCAGGACGCGACGGATTCGTCCGTCAGCTTCTCGACGAACAAGCCGGATGTTGTGTCGGTGTCGGATGACGGCATCGTGACCGGTCTCAAGCGCGGTGAATGCTACGTCTACGCGACCGCGAACGACGGCAGCGGCAAAAAGGCGACCATCCGCGTGACGGTGACGCAGCCGGTCACGGGCGTGACGATGAAGTACACCTCGCAGAACGTGGGGCTGAACAAGTACACCACGAACACCGCTATTCTGGAACCCGCGAACGCCGACAACAAGAAGATGCAATGGACAAGCCAGGATGAGCGCATTGCGACGGTAGCGGGCAACGGGCTGAATCCGAAGGTGACGGGCCGTGCATGGGGCACGACGACCATCATCGGTACGACGGATGACGGCAGTTATGTCGTCACCTATACCATCAACGTTGGCAGCAGAAAGGATGCGCTGCGCATCACGAATCTGTGGGCGGAAAACAACGCGGCGAAGATTGTTGTTTACAACGCCAGCAACCTGACCATCACCAAATTCTACTACACGATTTACCTTTACAATGCCTTCGGCGAACCGCTGGTCTGCAACACCGACGGGCGTTCCTTCTCCTTCAAGGGCACTTACAACTTCACCCTTGCCCCCGGTGAAGCGACCCGCCACGGGCAGTTCTCCTTCGGGCGCGAGTACATCAAGCCCTACGGCGTGGGGCAGGTGGTCATGCGCATCAATGGCTACGACATTGAGGGCGGTGAGCACTATGATATTCCCGCCAATGACCAGCCGGAATTCACTTGGAAGGCCACGATTGACGACGGACAAGGGTAATCCCGATGCCGCTTCTGGAAACAGGAGCGGCGCTTTTTAATTGGGAGTGAGAAGCTGGGAACAAAATGGATGCAAATGGGCGATTTCTTATCAGCGTCAGCAACAAAAGAAGTATTTTTGCAGCTATCTTGACACGCTTTTTCACCTGTGCTACACTGTGAGCGGTTGAAGAATGCCGTGTTCTTCGACCCTTTGCGGTATCCCAATAAATTGGATCTATCAATAGGTAATGTTTTTATTCACAGGGGAGGTCATCCGAATGAATACAACCCTGCTGGCAGCGCTCGCGCTGGGCGGCGCTGCGCTCTCGGTCAAGAAGCCGACGCAGAACCACAACCTGATGCGTCTGCCGTCCTTCCGGGGCATTGCGGAAGTCCGCGCAAGTCTGCCGGGACGGATGCGGCTCTATCTGCCCGCCGTATCCGCCAACCACGAAGCCGCAGAGGAAATGAAGCGGCAGCTGGAAGCAACCGGCGTGGTGCATGAAGTGGCGCTCAACTTCCGCCTGTCTACCGCTCTCATTCGCTACGACGAGACGAAGGTCGAAGCCGCCGTGGTGCAGGGCGCGGTGCTGAAGCTGATGGGACTGACCGACGCACTGCAGAAAGAGCCGGTCAGCCGAATTCAAAGCGGGTTGAATACGCTGATGGCGGCAATCAACCACGGTTTGCTGGAGGCGACGAACGGTCTGCTTGATGTGCGGACGCTGGCGGGATGCGCGCTGACGTTCGCGGGCGTGAAAAGCCTTGCGGTTAGCGGCGCGGCTGTTCCGGGCGCGATGACGCTGCTCTGGTGGGCAGCCAGCATCTGGAGGCGAAACGACAGTGGGACGAATTGAAACGGCGCTGATTCGCCACTACCTGAAGCCCACTGTGACAAGTGACCTGCCGGGGCGCTTGCGCTTGAGCTTCAAGGGATATCAGATGCTGCCGAAGGAAGCGCTGCCGTATCTGCATTATGTGCAGGACGTGATGACGATGCTGCCGGGGGTGCGGGGCGCGCAGGTAAATCCGCGGATTGGCACGGCGCTGGTGACGTATGACGCGAACATGACCAATCGGGAGGAAATCCTGCGGTGGATTGCGACAGCAGTGGATACGGGGCTGGAATTGGCGCAGGAGGTTGACTGGACAAGGAGCGATGTGGGGGAGGAAGAACTGGCGACGATGGCACGCCGCCGCCTCGCCTTGCGGCTGGGACAGACAAAAAAGTAACGGCAAAGACTTGTAAGGGAAAAGCGCCCAAGCCGGGCGCCAGTCAATGGGTGTCGAGAGGGGCTTTGCCCCTTCGCAGGGTCAAGGGACAGC
>ERZ780052.747-NODE-747-length-11577-cov-3.463722_pt1 | contig 11577 bp, 8 predicted proteins | sample MGYA00511845_ERZ780052 | MGnify/ENA primary metagenome ERZ780052 (study PRJEB29588, sample SAMEA1970897) | human gut metagenome | biome: human gut; feature: human-associated habitat; material: faeces | place: Denmark | collected 2008/2010 ...
CCACCACCTCCGTGTCCACATCCTCCCCGAAGTGATCTATGATGTTTCGCATGGTGCGGTTCTCACACAGCAGCGTCACCCGCTGGGGCATGTCGTGATACATGCCAAAGATTTCCCGGATGTAGGACGCTGGGTCAAAGGACGGATCCGCTATGTAAGGGGCATCTGAATCCTGGATGGCCGTCATGCGGTCCACCCGGAACTGGGCCAGTTTGCCGTGCTTTTCCGACCAGCCCACGGCGTAATAGAAATCCCGGCTCCAGATGAGGACATAGGGGCTGAATCCATAGCGGTAGCCCTTGTGTTTCAGGACCTTTTCCTTTTTCGGCGTGTACTCGAAATACTGGAAGGAGATGGCCCGTTGTTTGTGAATCGCCGTCTGGATCGCGTCGATGGCGTAGTACACGGCCTCGTTGTCCGGCTTGGCCGTGCCGTCCATGTAGACGGGGCGGTTCAGGAGCGCGGCGTTGTGTCTGCTGGTAAGATGGCCTAACTTCTCAATGAGGGCGGTGCTTTTCTTCTCTGTGATGAGGTGGGAGGACTCCACAGCGTCCACCAGCAGTTTCAGCTCCGCCAGTTCAAACGGGCGGGACCCGACGAAGTAGCGGTTTTGCGTGCTTTTGATGCAGATGACGTCCAGGCCGAAGTCCATGAGCAGTTGGATATCGCTGTACACATTTTTCCGGGTGGTCTGGATGCCATGAGTCTCCCAAAAACGGAGAATATCCGCGCCAGTTGCGTAGTGGTGCTCATCTGTCTGCTTCAGGAGAAGTTGTAGCAATAGGAGAATTCGGGAGCGCGGATCGTTTTGCATATTGGTCATCCTCAATTTCGAAGACACTCTTGGTGTAATGAGTTCGATCTCCACAGGTTACATGAGTTGTTTCTTTAATTTTTGGAAACTCTCGTCGCTGATGACGTGCTCAATCCGGCAGGCATCTGCCTCTGCGGTTTTCGGATCCACGCCGGCGGCAATCAGACGCTCGGTAAAGAAACGGTGCTTTTCGTAAATCTGTTCCGCCACTTCCCGGCCAATGTCGGTCAGGTGCAGGAAATAGTCGCTGTCCATCGTCAGAAAACCTCCATCCCGCAGGGTCGCCACCGCATGGCTCACGCTGGGCTTTGACACCTCCATATGCCGGGCGACATCAACAGAGCGCACTGTTCCTTTCTGCATTTGGAGCACTAAAATTGCCTCTAAATAATCTTCACCCGATGTGGTGGCTTGCTGTTTTCTTTTCATATTTCCCTCTTAGGACGTTCATGTCGGTAAGGAAGACATTTGCTGTTTCTGCTGGAGTGCAACCAAATGCGCATACAACCCGCCTTTTTTAGCCAACTCGCTGGGAGTCCCCACTTCAGTCACTTTTCCTTTGTCCAAAACAACTATCTTGTCTGCATTTGCTATGGTCCTCATTCGATGCGCAATAACTATCACTGTCCTACCTTTTAATAACGCTGACAAGGCAGTTTGTACCATTGTTTCACTTTCTGCATCCATAGATGCAGTTGCTTCATCGAGAAGAATAACAGGAGCATTTTTTAGCAAGGCACGGGCAATAGAAATGCGCTGGCGCTCGCCACCGGATAATTTACTTCCGTTTTCCCCGATATTCGTGTCATAGCCTTGCGGTAAACGATCAATAAACTCATCACATTGGGCGGCCTTTGCTGCGGCTCTAACATCTTCGTCAGAAGCTCCGCTACGGCCAAGCCGTATATTTTCCATTACCGATTCGTCAAAAAGGGTGACATTCTGGAATACGATTGCATAGTTTTTTAACAATACTTCTGGTTCAACAGTTTTGACATCTATGCCTCCAAGTGTTATGAGTCCGGAATCGGCGTCCCAAAAACGCGCTGCTAATTTTGAAACTGTTGATTTTCCACTGCCAGATGGCCCGACTAAAGCAGTTATTTCGCCTTGCTTTGCTACAAAAGATACTCCTGTCAGAACTGGTTCCTCGTTATAAGAAAAGTAAACATCCTTGAACTCAATATCGCAGCCAATGTTATTGCAACAGTCTGAGCCGGTTTGTTCCTGTGTATTGTCTATCTGTTTCATCCGGCCAATGCTTACAAGTGCGGCAAAAACCTCCGCTAATAGCATGAAACAGTTGGTGAATGGATCATAGATTCGACCAGCGAAAAGAAGGAACAGCATGAGCATGGGAATAGAAAGCATACCTTCAATCACCAAGTTTCCCCCTATAAGCAAAACAGCAACTAAACCAAAGCGCAGGATGAACTGAGCAGCTGTTGTAGATGCTCCGGGGGCTAACTCATTTCGGAAGGAACAACGAATAACATTCTCTAACTTTTTATCAAGTTCATCCAAGTATACATCCGTTTTTGAGTATGCTTTTAATTCTTTTATAGTATCAATATATTCTTGTACTGCGTCATAGGCGCACCTTTTTGCCTCCAGATTTTCAAGTTCCGCCTTACTCTGTGCCTTACGAGCAAGAACAACAACAATTGAGGCAACTGGTACCGGGACAATAATACAAAGAGCCATCCTCCAGTCTAAAACTGCCAGCCCCACGGACATAATAACAAACATAAGAATTGTGCCTAACAACTGTGGAATCGCATTAGAAAATGTCCTTTCTAATGCTGTACAATCCCCCATAATAGTAGTTGTCAGATCGGCTAAATTTTTCTTTTCAAAGAATGACAGTGGAAGTTTTCTGAGTTTTTCAGCCAGCACAATTCTTCGGTTTGCACTTTCCTTATATGCAGCAGTGTATGTCAAATTGTATTGTACTAATTGGGCAATCGCGATCATGCCAAAAAGCACCAGGGTAATTCCGACAAAGAACGGAATATTCCGACCTACATTAACTTGAGTCCCCGCCGCTTTTTCTAAAAGCATCATTACTACCATCAACAACAAACTTGCTGGAATGATCTGTATCAAATTGGCGCAGGCAGTTGCTATAATTCCTTTCGCTAAATCTTTTGCGCCTTGATCGCTTAATGCAAACGCACGTTTTAGCATAGACAGCACCTCAACTTTCTATATGCCACTGCACCGTTTTGTTATAATTGTCCCACATTTTAGCATACTCGCCCTGATGCTTTATCAAATCAGAATGTGTTCCGCTTTCCGCTATCGCACCGTTTTTCATCACCAATATTTGGTCTGCATCCTGGACAGTCGAAAGCCGATGTGCAACCATAATAACCGTTTTATTCTTTATAAGTCCATCAAAGGCCTTCTGGATTTGATGCTCATTTTCGGGGTCAGCATATGCTGTCGCCTCATCTAAAACTACAATAGGAGCATCTTTTAAAATAGCGCGGGCAATAGAAATGCGCTGTGTTTCGCCCCCGGACAGGTATATACCTTGACTTCCAATAATTGTATCTATTCCGTTTGGAAGCTTTTTCAGTATGTCGTCGCACTGCGCCAGATGAGCTGCCTTTAGAACTTCCTCACGGGTTGCCGATGGTCTTCCGGCTCTTATGTTTTCTAATAGGCTATCCTTAAACAACTTGGGGTCTTGGAACACAAATGCCACCATTTTCATTAAATCACCCTGTGGGATTTCCCTGATGTCAACGCCGCCAATTTTTACTGCGCCATCCTGCACGTCATAGAACCGAGGGATCAGACTGGCCGCTGTGCTTTTACCTGACCCGGAGTGTCCCACAAGGGCCGTTATTGCTCCTGCTTTTGCCATAAAAGTGAGATGTGAAACTGCGGGGTGATCGGTATTATCATATGCAAATGTCACATCTTCAAAAGCGACCTCATATGTATCAGGATATTGGGGGATCGCTGGTTCTGGTTGCTGTTTAGAAGTTAAAATCATATCGATTCTACGCATAGACTCCTCTGCCTGCATTTTATAACTAGTCATATACATAATTTTATTAAGCATCACTGCGCATGCCGGAGAGAAAATCACGTAAAACAGAAAACTTTGAATAAAATCTCTGAGTGTCGGGGTCGTAAATCCAACTAGAAAGCCAATCGGAACCAGCACTAAAAAGGATGAGTTTACGATAGCATTAAATGCAACCATGCCTTTCTTGCAAGACATAGTATAAGCAAGTGCGTACTTTTTATAGGTCTCTATCGCATTATGAAATTTGGCGAACGACTTTACAGTTTGTCCGAACACCTTGACAACGGCGATTCCTCTAATATATTCAACAGCCTCATGGTTCATTGTTTCTTGAGCGTCTTGATAAATTCTCATAAACTCAGCACTATTCTTTCCCATGAGAGAGCTTTGCAGATAAAAGGCCATTCCATATAAGATAATAAGTGGAACTCCAATACGCCAGTCAAAAATGATCATAAAGCAAACACCAGCAATCAGGGTTACTTGGGCGCCTGTTAAATCTGGCAACTGATGTGCAATAAAGGTCTCCGTTTGAAAACTGTTTTCATCAATTATTTTACGCAATTTTCCGCTTGGATTGGCATTAAAATAGCCAATTGGCATATGAGCAAGGTGCCTTAATGCTGCCATCTGCAGGTTTTTTTGAATATGGAACGCAACGATATGAGAAGATAGCAAAGCCAAAAAGTAGAGTACTACTCCCACGAGTTCTAATCCTAATGCAAAAAGGCCCCAATTCAATAATGCTTGGCCATTCAATTGATCGCCTAAAAATACAGCGATAAGTTCTCTTGCCGCAAAATATACACAGATAAAAGGGCCTATAATAAACAACGCACTGATGCCGGAAAGGCAACGGGCAAAAGTCAAGAGGCCCCTGTATCTGCCGGCAAAACTGAGAATCCGCTTAATTCCTTTTGATTGATTGCTCACCAATATCTGGACTCCTTTCAACCGGCAGAGCAAATATATGGTTTAACATAACTTCTCTGTAATCTATTTGCAATATGTCGTTTCTCTTTCTACAAACGGCGTGCTATGTTTTGCATAGCACGCCGTTTGCAGAATGGGAAAATGCTCACTTTAATGTGATATTTTGTACAGCAGTAAAGTTTGCATCAGGCGGAAAATCGTAGTTTGCAATCTTATCACTATATACTGCAAGTTGGTGAGGATACACCAGAGGTGTAGTAAGGCACTGATCCGCCATCGTAGTCAAAATAATTCCATAAATCTCTTGGATTCGTTCCTCGTCAGTAGTAGATTCCAATTCTGTAATCAGATCGGCACCGCCCGGCAAGTATGCAGCGACCTGGGAGATAATTGGGTCCATGGCCATGCTGGGATCGATATTACCGATCGTATTGCCCGGATCATAGAAACCGCCTTGTGTTTTAAATAAGGTAAGGCCGTACTCTCCAGTTGTAATCATTGCATACCAGTCCATCATTTGTGCAGACTGCGGTGTAAGTTCGATTCCGATTTTCCCTAACTGGTCGCAGATATAAACAACCAAGTTATCATCAGAAGCGGAGCCTGCTTGGTACTGGAACGGAGAGGATAGTTTCTCACCGTCCTTTTCACGGATGCCATCGCCATCCGTATCAATGTATCCTGCTTCATCAAGCAATTGGTTTGCCCTGTCTATATCATAAGAGTATACGGTTTGCTCTACATCACAATAGGGTAGGGTCTTCGGGAAGAATGTATCTGCTTTTTCATACAGGCCGCCATAAATGCTCTCAGAAATTGCATCTTTGTCTAAGGCCAATGTAATGGCTTGGCGAACAACTTCATCACCGAACATAGAGCTACTTAAATTGTAACCAATATATCCGGTGCGGAAAGATTTGTCGTCAACCTTGGCGCCAAATCCCTCAGTGTTTTGCATTTCCACAAAACTTTCGTTGGAGACGTTCGTGATTCCTGCGACAAAATCAATCTCCCCGTTTTTCAATGCGAGAATTTTAGCATCATTGTCAGGAATGCTCTTGATAGAAAAACTCTCAACATCAGGTCTTTCACCCCAATAGTAGGGATTGCTCTCGAAATTCCAGGTCTGCCCGTCATTATCTCCAGCATACATATAGGGACCTGTACCATAGGTTGCAGTTTCAAAAGTATCCTTTTTCGTTAAATCATCATTAAGTTGTTCACTCGATACGATTCCGAATGGATTCGCCAAACACAGCTCCCGCAGCGCATTATAATAAGGTTGCGTCAGATGCATTTCAACAGTATAGTCATCAACGACCACTGCATCTTCAATAATTGTAGACAGGCGGCCATAGGTTCCATTGTATTGCCCCAAATTGATGGGAACGGCCAAAAGCGATTTGGCAACATCTTCCGCAGTCAGATCGCTACCATCAGAAAATTTCACATCATGCCGTAGATTGAATGTGTAGACCGTTCCATCTTCGCTAATTGTCCAATCCTCGGCCAGACCACCAACGTATTCTCCATCTTGATATTCTACAAGCACATCGTAGAAATTGCTAAGATAATATGTGATACCGAAGTTGCTTGCCGATACATCGGGCGTCATAATTGTATAGAAATTTTCAAATCCCCAACTTTCGGCCAAAGTGATGTGGTTGGTTTCCGTTTCCTCCACAACATCATTGCCCGAAGTAACAGGCGTTTCTGAGTTTTCGCCATTGTCGCCTGTACAGGCAACCAACGAAACCATCATGGCCGCAGCCATAAGAATCGTTGCAAGTCTTTTGAATTTCATCGCAAACTATCCTTTCATTTTATTTCTGCTATGATCAATTCCAACAATGATTATGTATCAGTAATTCCACTCGCATATAAAAGCGTCTTGCTGTATTCGCTTGTAAATACTGATATATCTCCAGAAAATTCAACCTGTTCAATCAAGGTGGAATTTCTCATAACCAAAATTACGTCAGCAATAACGACGGCTAACTCCATATCATGTGTAATAAATATAAGGGTAAATGCGAGTTTCCTCTGCAAGTCAACAATTTCTTCAATGATCTTCTTGCGTAAAGGAAGGTCAAAGCCATTTGTTGCCTCATCAAAAATTAGACACTTAGGTTCTGCTGCCAAGGCCCTTGCAATAGCGACTCGTTTTTGCTCGCCCCCAGATAATTCTGCGGGAAGACGCGAGTAGTATTCAACAGGCAAATTACATAAATCCATCAGATCATGACACCTTTTTTTGCGTTCTCCTTTGTCTAAATGAAAAAAACACAAAAGAGGTTCTTCGATTGATCTACCCACGGACATTTTAGGATCTAATGCAGATGAAGAGTCCTGTTGAATAATTTGGACTTCCTTGAAGTAATTTGTATGAACCTTGTGTTTACCGTAAACAGGCATCCCATCGACATAGATATTCCCCGTCGTAGGACGCTGGAGGCCCGCAATCATTCTGGCGAGTGTTGTCTTACCTGACCCTGACTCACCAACGATGGCATACCGTTCACCATCAATGAATTGGATTGAAACTGGGGAAACCGCCATGAATCCCTCTTTGGAAAACGGATTGCGGGCAAAAGTGCAACTTACATCTTTCGCCTCAATCATAGATAATCACCGCCTTTCCAACGTACAAGCACTAAGCAGATATTTTGTATATTCTTCTTTAGGTTCATTGAATATCTGCTCTGTTGTCCCTGCCTCGACCAACTGGCCATCATTCATTATTAAAATTCGATCCGCCATTGACGCCGCTCTTAAATCATGTGTAACAAATAAGATCGCCATGCCGCCACTGCATAACTGCCTAAGTAATTGCATCAATTCAATTCGGTTACAGGCATCTATTGCTGTAGTCGCTTCATCAGCAACCAATATAGTAGGCTGATTGATTAGTGCTGCTGCAATCATAATCCGCTGCAACATCCCACCTGAAAGGGCATCAGGGTAACTCTTCAGTATCCGTTTCAAATCATCAAGGCCCAACTGTTGTAGTGTGTTGCTCACTAATAGTTGTAATTCCTGCCGCGATATTTGGGGGTTATGTAAGTAACATGTTTTTTCTAATTGCCTTCCAATACGCAGCGATGGATTAAATGCTGTCATGGGGTTTTGCATAATATAGCATATTTCTTTACCGTAGATTGCCTGCAATCGTTTCTTTGAACAGTGCAGCAAGTTTTCCCCCCTATAAAGCACCTCACCTGAAATGGAATAATTAGAACTAAGTAAGCCCATAACGGCCTTGCATACCGTCGTTTTTCCTGCCCCAGAGCTGCCCACAATGGACAACATTTCTCCTCCATCTATTGAAAAAGAAATATCCTTTGCAATTTCTTCACCCGTTTTGAGAGTAATAGTGAGATCTCTGACGTCAAGAAACACTGATCTGGTCCTCCTTGCCAATAAAATCCCGAATACCTTCACCTAATAAATTAAAGCCCGCACAACAGATAATGAGGCATATGCCGGGATAAACAATTAGGGCGGGATTTGTATAAATGCTGTTTCGAGCGTCATTAAGCATGGCTCCCCACTCCGGAGTACCAGCAATAAGGCCCACACCCAAAAATGCAAAACTTGATACCGATAGAATTGCTGATGCTATTCCCGTGGTAAAATAGACAACAAACTGTGGCAATACATTCGGGATAATGTGGTGAAGTACGATCCGCATTGCAGATGCACCAGATACTCTTGCGGATTCTACATACCCCTTTCCACACTCGGTCTTTGCATAAGAACGCGCCATGCGTAAGAACCACGCAGACATAGAAATACCAATTGCAGTGATAATGCTCGCAACAGAATTGTTAATAACTGACACTAATGACATTGCTATTACTAAAAGCGGAAATGCCATAAATATATCGCACAACAATCGGATGACCTCATCTATTAGGCCACCTTTATAAGAAGTGTAGCATCCAATAAACAATGCAATCGCTGCTAGTACTATCAGCACAGGCACCGTAAGGCTTAGTGAATATCGCGCTCCGTAAATTAAGCGCGAAAGTTCACACCGCCCCATTTGATCGCATCCAAGAGGATACTCGGCTGATGGCGGGGCATTTTTTAGTGCAAGGTTTGTTGCATTTGGGTCATTTGGGGCAAGGAGGGGTGCAGTTATCGCAATACAAATAAATAACGCAATAAGCAAAACACCAATGACAATTTGTGGATGTTTCCTCATACACGTTTCCTCCTATACGCAGGGCAAATAATGCCCGAGAAGATGTCTGCTGCAGTATTAAAAAGAACAAATAGGATTGCGCAAATAAGTACCACACCCGATATTCCATATACATCCATACTTTCGCACGCTTCAGTTAAATAGTATCCAAGACCCTGAATGGAAAAGACAGTTTCTATCAGTGCAGAGGTTCCAAAAACTGATGCGCAATATTGTGCGAAAAGTGTTATGGCCGATGGAAATGCGTTCCTCAGGACCTCGCCGTATACAATTTTAGATGTGGAAAACCCCCTCGCTTTAGCGTAAGTAACATAGTCACTTTTTAATTCGTTTATTACAGCAGCGCGCAAAACTCTGATAGAAATACAAGCAATTGGAATGGCAATAGAAATAGATGGCAATATAAGGGATTTAATACTCCCGTCTGAAATCACACTAAATATCGGAATCTCAACTGCAAAAGCAATTAGCAGAATGAGTGCCAGCCAAAAACTCGGAACACATATACCAATTATGCAGATAACTCTTGTTGCATGGTCAAATGCTTTGTCTTTCCATATGACAGAAAACGCTGATATTAAAACGGTTAAAATAGCAACCCAGAGCATAGACATAATAACTAACATACATGTAACAGGAAGGGCATTTCTAATATTATCAATGACAGGCTTTCGATTGGTAATTGAAATACCCAAGTCCCCGGTAAGTAGTCCTTTTATATAATCTGCATATTGCTCAGAGAGTGTACCATCCAGGCCAAGTTCAACTCTCATTGCTTGGATTTGCTCTTCTGTTGCGAACAATGTAGTCTTTCTTACAAGCATTTCTGCCGGATCTGTACCGGTAAATATCTGCAAGCAAAAACTGAGAGTAACGACTCCCAAAGTCACAATTAGCAAGGTTATAATACGTTTTACAATTCGCGCACTGATCCCCATACTGAACAACTGATTTGCCCCCCATTCGCTCGAGGTTAGACATCGCTAACTAACACCCTTAAAAAGAACCGCTGAACGCGGCTCTTTTCACCATTCTCTAATTAACGTCAATTATGATAGCACAAGATCATATATTCGTCTATAACTGTTTAGGTCAAGTCTTAATCCATTTAGGTCACGAGTATTTCAAACGATATGCGATAGGAGTCATTTCGTATACTGATTTGAATGCCCCAGAAAACTTTCCTTGATTTTCATACCCTGCAAGACTGGCAATTTCACCCACACTCAATGTCGGCTCTGACCTAAGTAATTCCGCAGCAGCCTCCATCCGTTTCCTTTTCATAAACGTGCCTAGAGAAGCACCGGAAATTGACTTAAAGCAGCGTTTCATACTTGATTCCGAAACCCCATAAATCTCTGCTATCTCAGAAATATTTTTTTGTGTAAAAGGATTTTCAATAATATACTGATAGACCTGTTGAGTCCGCCGGGATACTTTCTCCGTAAACTGTTGGGGCGGCTCCACATAACTGTTATCCAGTTGGCTTAATAAAAGTAAGATTTCCAGGATTTTCAGCCAGTAATACGGCAATCTTATCTGGTTCTCAACGCTCAAGATCTCTGCAAAAATATGGTCGATTTTTTGTTTGGATTTTATTAAAAGAACACGTCCTTCCGGACATAGAGTTGTGCGGATTTTTTGCAAGTCTATATGCCACTTAGAGAATTCATTGTCGAGAGTCGTCTGGGCTGTTTCTAGCTCCAAGAGAATGGTTATACCTTTATATTTATTGAAAGGGATTCTTGAATTGACAATAACCCGTTTATCATGGTATAGGCCAGATATACTTAAATCCTTTTCACCCAAGAAGGTAATTCCGCCTCCGACCATTTCAACTTCGTGTCCGCCCTCAAGGCAATAATTTATTTCTAAAAAATCTTTTTGGACATTTAGTGGCTGATAGAAAGAACTTAGATTTAGATCATTAAAAGACAGTTGAATACCTGGCGCAATATTATAACAGTGCATTTTCCCAGACCCGCTCTCATCCTCGTATCGCCGGAGGGTATAAAACTGGCGGGGCGTATCATCTGTATAATAAAATGCTCTGAATTCCGGAATATCAACAACATCAGCCATACTTATTTGCCCTTTCTTGGAAATCGTGATTGACTAAAGAAAATGATAACGCAAGTGTATTCTAATTTCAACAAGGATATGTAATTGAAGTATAATTAAAAGCAGGACACATGCCACACGGTGTGTAGCATGTGTCCCAACTTACTGAACCTGGACGGTTTTAAATGATACCCTTATGCGGCCGGGCCCTTTCCCGCGGAGGGTGTTTTTATGTATTCACAGCACCTTTTCTTCGCCGACCGAGAAGAAATACAGCACCTTTTCCCTGACCTTTTTGCCCATCACGCGCATAAGGGCCATGGAGTATGTCTCGAGCTGAGGGCGGTAGTGCTCAGCTCGTTCTTCGATCTGTGTTCTTCCGATGCGGTCAGTCTTGAAGTCCACGACCACAAGCTCGCCGTCCTCTTCAAAAAAGCAGTCTACCACGCCCTGCAGCAGCACCTCTTCCCCGGCTGCCGCCGCATCATATGCCGCCGCGTCGGGCAGAATGGAGGAATTGAA
>ERZ780052.749-NODE-749-length-11565-cov-7.738315_pt1 | contig 11565 bp, 7 predicted proteins | sample MGYA00511845_ERZ780052 | MGnify/ENA primary metagenome ERZ780052 (study PRJEB29588, sample SAMEA1970897) | human gut metagenome | biome: human gut; feature: human-associated habitat; material: faeces | place: Denmark | collected 2008/2010 ...
CCCCTTGCGGAGTCCAGAGGCAGCGCCTCTGGTGGGGTTTGGGGCAACGCCCCAACTGTTCCGCGTCAAACCTACTCAAAGGAAGAAGTCAACAAGGTGCAGGCAGCGAAGCGTCCCTGCCAGCAACTTTGCGCGTCCTCAGACGCGCCCCCAAGCTGCTCATTCGACCAACTGTGCTGTGTCGCGCCAAATGGGCGCGACCAAACTGCATGACTTCCAGTCATAACTGGTCTTTTCTGCAAGCAGGGGATTTCGCGCCTGCGGGCGCGAGTCGGGGGCTTTGCGGTCGCCCCCGACACCCCTTCGCAGTGCACACCCATGTTTCTTGGTATTTATCGTTGCAGGGGATTTCGCCTCTGCGGAGGCGAGTCGGGGGCTTTGCGATCGCCCCCGACACCCCTTCGCAGCGCACTCCCATGTTACTTGATTTTTATCGTGGCTTATTATGACGCTGCTTTTTCCCAAACATCGGAATTTCAGCCCGCAAGACGTTTCTTTGCTCACGCCCCCGCCTGTTCCTGCGCCAGCGTGTCAATCACCGCTTCGGAGGCGTTCGGGTAGAACGCCGCCGCACCCAGCTGGTCAGTCAGACCGACTTTCTGGAAGAAGCCCGCGACGTTCTCATGCACGCCGCAAATCGAGACGGTCACGCCCTTCTGCGCAATCAGCGCGCACACCTCCATCAGCGTCTGCACGCCGGAGATGTCGGTCGCGGACACGCCGCGCAGGGAGAGAATCAGGTGCTCACAGCCGGTAAAATCCACCGCAAGCAGCTTCCGCTTCAATTCCGCGCAGTTCGCGAAGAACAGCGAACCGTTCACATAGCTGACGAGGATGCTTTTCGCGCGGGATTCATCCACCGGCTTGCCCATGCGGTGCAGGCGCTCCAGACGCACCTTGTCCACCGGCTCGGTTTCGATAGTCAGGCGCGCGGCGTTCCAGACGAACATCAGCAGCGCAGTCACAATGCCGATGACGATGGCGACGGTCAGGTCAAAGACAACGGTGGACACCATCGTAATCAGGAACTGCGCCACGCCCGTCCACACCTTGCGGCTGAAAATCGTCTTGATGCCGTGCCACTCGTTCATGCGCCACGCCGTCACCATCAGCACACCCGCCAGCGCGCTCAGCGGCAGGCGGCTCATCACGCCGCCCAGCAGCACCATCGCCAGCAGCAGCACCAGCGAATGCACAACGCCGGTCACGCGGGTCTGCTCGCCGGACTTGATGGCGACGGACGTGCGGGCAATCGCCGCCGTTGCGGGCACGCCGCCGAAAAACGGCAGCAGGATGTTGCCCACGCCCTGCGCAATCAGCTCACGATCCGCGTCGAAGGCTTCGTCCTTCATGCGGGATGCGCTCGCGCCGCACAGCAGCGACTCAATCATGCCCAGCATGGCGATGGAGACAATCGGGCTGACGAGGTTTTGGAGCATGTCGAGGTTGACCGCGCCGAGGTTCAGGCGGTTGTCCAGCATCAGGCTTTTCGGGATGTCCCCCACCTTCGCCAGCGAATCGAAACCCGCGATTTCGGTCACGATGGTTGCCAGAATAATCGCCAGCAGCGACCCCGGCACCTTCGCGTTCAGCTTCTTCGGCCAGAAAACCATGAACAGCACAACCAGCAAACCGATGGCGACCGCCTGCCAGTTGGGGGTAAATCCGACGCTGGTGTAGCTCCACAGCTTTTCCAGCGCGCTTGTGCCGACGGAGTGCGTGCCGAAGAAGTTGTCCACCTGCCCCAAGGCGATGATAATCGCGATGCCGCTGGTGAAGCCCATGACGACGCTGGTCGGGATGAAGTTGACGAGCTTGCCGAGGCGGAAGATGCCCGCCAGCAGGATAATCACGCCCGCCGCAAGCGACGCGACGAACACGCCCTGCAAGCCGTACTGGGCGACGATGCCGATGAGGATGGCGCTCATGGCCCCGGTCGGGCCGCTGATTTGGAAGGACGCGCCGCCAAGCAGCCCGATAACGAGTCCGCCGATGATGGCGGTGACAAGCCCCGCGGCGGCGTCCGCGCCGGAGGACACGCCGAATGCGAGGGCAAGCGGCAGCGCCACCGCCGCCACTGTGATGCCGCTCAGGATGTCCTTGAGGAGTTTGCCGGCGTTGTAGCCGGAGAATTCGTGTTTCAGGTCGGTAATGTACTTTTTGAGCATTTTTGCTTTCCTTACTTCCTCTATCTCTCCAACAATGTTGACTTTTCTTCCAAACTGGTCTTTGTCGCAATTCCAGAGGGCTTTCCGATCGCCCTCTGGACTTCTTCGGCGTCTCCCATGTTTATTGGTTTCATGCGAAAGTTTTTATACTATTTCCAAATGAAAATGCGCCAAGATGCGCGGCGAATTTTTCGTTCTGGCTAACGGGAACGAAATGCAGCGTAGCAGCGCTACGCTAAATGGAGTGAGCGGACGCCAGAACGAAAAAGGCGCAAGCAGATGGCGCAGTTGAATCTGGAAATAGTATTAGTTCGTGTGCTGATGACCAGTCTGGACAAAAAGAAACCTATCCTACCATTGAATTTGTGAGTGCCCTGCCCCGAAAAAAGGGCAAAAAAACGTCCGGCGCTGAAACACGGTTTCAACATCGGACGAATTTGTGCTATGAAACGCTTGGGCGACAATTACGCCTTGGCGATTTCCACGAGCTTGGTGAAAGCAGCTGCATCGTTCACAGCCAGATCCGCGAGAATCTTGCGGTTGACGGTGATGTTGTGCTTCTTCAGACCATTGATGAACGTGGAATAGCTCATGCCGTTCAGGCGAGCAGCGGCGTTGATACGGGTGATCCACAGGGAGCGGAAATCACGCTTGCGCAGCTTGCGGCCCTTGAAGGCATAGCGCAGGGAACGAGCAACCTGTTCGGACGCGGCGCGGTACTGCTTGGACTTTGCACCCCAGTAGCCCTTAGCCAGCTTCATGACCTTGCGGCGCTTCTTCAGAGCGTTCACAGATCTCTTAATACGTGCCATTGTGAGTATCCTCCTTGCCAGCGAATGGGCTTAATTACTTGTAGGGCAGCAGCTTGTGGATGGTCTTGGCTTCCGCCGCGTTGTCCACAATGCCGTCAGCGCGCAGGTGACGGGTGCGCTTGGTGGTCTTGAGGCGAACCTGATGGTTGGCGTTCATCTGCTTATGCTTCACGATACCGGTCTTGGTAAAGGAAAAGCGCTTGGCAGCACCACGGTGAGACTTCTGCTTAGGCATGGTGTAGTCCTCCTTCCAATGCTGATAAAACGGGGCGCAGGCAAGCTGCGATAGCCGTTTTATTCCTGTTCTTGATTCCCCTTGGCGTTTTCGCGGGCGGCCTTCTTTTCAGCGAAGGAAGCCTTTGCCGCCTTGGGGGCCAGGATCATAATCATATGACGGCCGTCCATCATGGGACGGCGCTCCACCGAGCTGACCTCGGCGCAGCGGGCCGCGAAGTCCTGCATGACCTGCATGCCGATTTCGCTATGGGTGATCTGGCGGCCACGGAAACGGATGGACACCTTCACCTTATCGCCACCCTGAAGGAACTTCTGCGCCATTTTCGCCTTCGTGAGAACGTCGTTCTCCTCGATGGTGGCGGACAGCTGAACCTCCTTGGTTTCGACGACCCGCTGATTCTTCCGGTTTTCGCGTTCGCGCCGCGACTGTTCGTAGCGGTACTTGTCATAGTCCAGCAGTTTGCACACCGGCGGTTTTGCCGTGGGCTGGATTTTGGCGAGGTCGAGGCCGCGCTCTTCCGCCAGCTCCATCGCCTTGGCTGTTGGCATGACGCCGAGCTGTTCGCCGTTTTCGTCAATCAGGCGGACTTCCCGGTCGCGGATTTCCTCATTGATCATCAGATCGAGTGCTATGTCCATACACCTCCCAATTTTCGTTGAAGCCAGCGTTTTCTGCTCCATACCACAGAAAAAGCGGCGGGTGAGTCCACCCGTCGCTGACATGCAGTTTGCGCCTTTTTCGGCGGTCAATCCGCCTGAAAGGGAAAAAGCCTGTGAACCCGGCAGCATACGCCGCGCAAGGTGAGAGACGGGCAAGCCTCTGCTTCAAACAGGGATATTGTAGCACAGGGAAAGCGGTTTGTCAAGGGGGATTGGGCGGATTTTTTGCGTGAAGCCTGAGTTTTTTCCGCGAAAAGAGGCGCAGACCGCCCGCTGGGGAAGTCTGCACCCACTGATTTTACTCGATGTACGGCGTGCCGTGCGGGATGCCCTGCTTCTCCGCCCACTGCCACGCGTAGCTGCCGACGCTGGCGAAGATGACGACATCCGGCGTGTTCTCGAACGCATCCTCCGCAATGTAGGACACGGAGTCCGGCAGGGTGATGCACTTCAGGTTCGCGCAGTCCGCGAAGGCGCGCGTGCCAATGACCTGCAGTCCATCCGGCGCAACGACCGACTGAATCGTGCTGTTGCCCACGAACGCCTCGTCATCCACATAGAACGTCGATGCGGGCAGCTTCACCTGCGGCAGCCCGATGCCCGTGAACTGCTCGGTGATGAAGCCCTGAATGTGGATGTCCAAAGCATCAGCATGCGCATACCAGCTGCCGTCGAAAGACGCAGCCACGCCAAGTTCCGTTCCAGTGCCCGACGGTTCATTGTAGCCCCACTGGCTGTACTGGACATTCGTGCCGTCCACCCACTGCCACGAGCCGCTTGTGTTGCTTGCGCCAATCCACGCCTTGTCAATGGTCGAGGTGGCATTCAGCAGCTGCTCAATAATCTTCTGTTCCGCGTCGTTGTGGACGATGGCAAGGTGCTTTCTGACGGCTGTGCCATCGTTAAAGTCTATGCCGTCCGAGAACCAGCTGCTTGCACCGCCCCAGCTGTTGTAGCCGCCGTAAAGCGTGTAGGTGATACCGTTGCGGGAAATGCTTCGTCCAGTGTAGCTGCACTCCCCATAGACGGTGGTGTAGTTCACGCCATTTTCCAGCCTGACCCAGCCGCCATCCGCCATTTCCTCGTAGTTCTTTGATGCGTAAATGCGCGTCCAGATCTTGCCCTTCGCATCGGTATAGGTTTCATCCGCGCCAAACCAGAAGTACGCATCGCGACCCATGTGCTTAACGAGGGCAGCCGCGTCATTCGGGGCAGCCAGCACATCCAGTCCATCTTCCGCCAGCACATCGGCATACGTCCAGCCCAACTGACAGTAGACATCCGGAATCGCCGCTGATTTGCTCCCTGCGTGCACCGCGGAAAGGTCGATATAGCCCAGTTCTTTGCCCGTGCTATCCGCCACAGGCGCCCAGAAGTAGCCGTTCTGGTCTTGACGTGTGTTGTTCACGTCCACCTGGAAGCTGCTGCCGGAGGTGTACGTCTTGACAATCGTGTCATCCACATTCTGCGTCTTGTAGACATACACCGTGCTGCCCGGATTCGCAAAGTAGTCGTACCAAGCGGGCGTCTGCTTCACCTGCTCGACGTAGGTGTCCGCAGCAATCACCCAACCGTAGAGGTAGGTGCCGTCGGACTGCTTGTAGCGCGCGTATGCCCAGTCGTTGTCGAAGCGCGGGTCGCGCAGCTTGTGGCTGACGTCCAGCTCCAGAATCGTGTCCTTGCTCAGCGTTTTCAGCACGCCCGTATCGCACCAAGTGTTCGGGAAGGTGCGGACGTAGAGGCTGCTGAGTGCTTTGTACTGCGTCCACGCGGGTTCATCGGGTTCAAGGTCGGAGACGATAGCGGTCTTATCGCCGATGTTGCAGTAGAGAATCGAGCCGTCCGACATCAGCACAGGCACAAAGAAGTACTTCTTATTCCTGTCCATTACGACGTTCAGCAGGTCAATGGTCAGGTAATCGCCCACCGCCGTCGTGGTCGCGACAGCGCCGGAAATGCTCTGCGATTTGCGAATGTTGAGCTTCGCCTTCGTGCGGTAGGTGAACCACGCGCGCGGCGTTTCCTCCACCTCGACGATGAAGCTGTCAACGTATGTGTTCGCGCAGTCGCGGTAGGTGAACCATCCCTCATAATCGCCCTTGATTGCCAGCGCGGTATGGCTGCTGGTCGGCGTCGCGCTCGACGAGCCCCAATTCTGATAGCTCATCGTGTTGTTATTCAGCCACGTCCAGCCATTGCCTGCGCCATTCGCGTGGCCGCCCGTCCACGCCGTGCCGCCGTATGCGCTCATGATGGTCGAATGCAGCATGGCATCTTCCTGCGCATTGTCAATCACGACGAGGTGTCCGCCCATAGACGCCGCGTACTGCGCCGCCTGTGCCCACGAGACATTGCCGCGGCAGAACGTGTAGACGCTGTCTCCGCTGCGCACAGAGACGACTTCCTCAATGCTGTCGTCAACCTGCGTCAGCGGCTCGTTGACATTCGTCACATCAAACCAGCCCGCAACGAAATCATCCCCATGCCCGCGCATGAAGGTGTACTGCTTGCCGTTTTCGGTGATGGTGACGCGTTCGTTCCTGTCCAGCCAGATGATTTCGCCTTGGTCGTAGCTGCTGAGTTCGGACAATTCAAACGTGGCAGGATAGCGAATTGACTTTGCCCCCGCTGCATTCGTTACTTCGTAGCGTTTCCAGTCGCCTTCGCGGTCAATGCCGCAGGGAGTAGGCGGGTCCGCAAGCACCTCGATATATCCTTCTATTGTCTTTCCATTCTTTGTATATCGGCAGGGTGCCCAATAGGTGTTAACGCCCGAAGCATCGTAAAACACCATGTTGGCAACATCTATCTGGAATACGCCGTCGGCACTGGTAAGCTCGTCGATTTTATTCTCATAATGCGGCGCAGCATACACGACGATTGCCCAAGTGTCGTCAATGATGTAGTCGGAATAGTGGGCAGAGTTTGTGACGCTGCCATCCCAATCGCAATAGGCGCGATTGAAGTAGCCTGCTGTTCCATCCGCCTTATAGCCATAAATCCATGTGATATTGTCAACAGTTTTTACATCATTCGGATTTATATAAATGACATCATCTTGCTTAAGCGTACCAACAACGTACAGCGGATTTGCCGCACTTCTCTTGCTTCTAATATTAAGATTATTAGTCGTTATTTTGCAAGCTATATACTGATTTGTCGATTGTGGAAGCACATTCACGGTAACTGTCGCTTTTACTGCATTCGATGATTTTTTCTTGCCATCCGCAATTGCATAAGCAGTAATGTGTGCCGTTCCCTCGCTGACACCCGTAATCAATCCTGTATACAGGTTTACCGATGCGACCTTAGGATTGTCGCTCTGCCAAACCAGACCTTCCCACCCTGGTACAGTCCGCAATCCCGTTGAGCCCCAGCGATAGATATTTCCATTCCAAAAGGCGTTGCTCGGCGTTACTGTTGCTTCCACCAGCTGGCTGTCATGTACACCAATTGAAATGCTCTTGTTGCTGATTACATTGCCCGAATCGTCCTTCAGTGAGATGCCCGTGATTGGGTTCGGCTTTCTCCAATTCAATGGACCCATGACCGATTCCCAATTAGGGTGGAAGAAGCCGACAATGTAATAGCCATTTTGCAGAGCAGGTGTTAGCTGAGACGTTGCAGTGGTAACTGTCTTAATATAGTTTCCGCTAACCCAAGTAACGCTCGTCCCATTCACGCTACAAACAATGCCAACGTGAGACACTCGATGATTCATACTTTTATATGCAATCGTAATAATATCACCAGGCTCTGGCACATATAGGCTATCACCTTTGTGATACAACGAACTGTAATCATATGCTGGCGTTGCCGTAGAGTAGTCTGCGCTGGATTCATGATACGGATGAAAGCCGGTGATTCTGGTTGACGGATCTGGTCCATAGTCATCCGCAAATGTGCTTGACGGAATGAGGCTGGTTGGAATCCCCATTTGACGTGCAACAACAGAAACAAATGTCGCGCACCAACTTCCTCTATAGAAAAAAGGAGTGTTTTGGTTATTGCACAAATTTAAATAATAGTTGTTTTCACGAACAAACAGCATTGCCGCATCGGCAAACTGCTGTCCAAGGTCATCCCCCTTATCCGTCGCCGCCAGCGCCTTCCCTTCCCCCAGCGGCGTCCAGCCAAACATCAACGCCGCCGCAATCAGCAGTGCTGACAGGATTCGTTTGCTTCCATTGAGCCAACTCGTTTTCATGGTTTCTCTCCTCCCCTATTCGTCCGGCTACACCCATTGCTGCGGACAGCATCCACCAGAGGCGCTGCACCGATGCTGTTCATATGTAAATTATACCTGACAAAAATCAACATGTCAAGAGTGACCAGCATAAATATGGCAATTTAGCGGATAAATTGACAGGTTTCGTTCGCGCGTCATGCCATTGCACTATGTAACCTGTTCTTCTTCGTTGTTACATGGTTTTCTTACACATAAAATAACGCTGTTTTTTTGAACCGCAAGTATATCGTTTTCGGCTAAAAACAGACGCGAATGGACAGGGCATTTTGTGAAAAGCTGCCGCCATCTTTCCTGAAATTTCCTGAAAACTTTCGGAATCACGCGGAGTATCGAAAGAATTTCGGAAAACCGATGTAACTTCGTTTCAATTAACCCATGTGTGTGGTATGATGAGTGCATCAGATGACACCGAAACGTACAACAAAACGCATCGGGGCTGCTGATGGGGTTCCCCTCCCCCCTCATAATGGGAAATTTCAAGCAACAAAGGAGGCTGCAAGGGATGGCTCGGAAGTATATGAAAATTGCCATGGTCGGACAGAAGCGCGTACCGTCCCATGATGGCGGCATCGAGGTTGTGGTGGGCGAACTGGCCAAGCGCATGGTGGCGCAGGGGCATTCCGTGACGTGCTACAACCGAACCGACAAGCAGCAGCCGCAACCCGAAAATTTCAACGGCATCAGCCTGAAATATGTGCCGACCATCCAGAAGAAGGGGCTGGCGGCGGTTTCCGCAAGTTTCTTCGCCTGCCTTTGCGCGGCGGTAGGCAATTATGACGTGGTGCATGTGCACGCGGAAGGCCCGGCGCTGTTCTGCTGGCTGCCGAAGCTGATGGGCAAGCGCGTTATCGTAACGGTACACGGGCTGGACTGGACGCGCGCGAAATGGCAAAACGGCATTGCGTCCAAGTGCATCAGGCTGGGCGAAAAGATGGCGATGCGCCACGCGGATGAGCTGATTGTGCTGAGCCACGGCATGAAGCAGTATTTTGCGGACACCTATGGGCGCGAGACGCTGCTGATTCCCAACGGCGTGCCGAGCTACCAGCCGTGCGCGCCGGAGCTGATTCGCCAGTACGGGCTGGAAAAGGACAACTACATCCTCTATCTGGGACGCATCGTGCCGGAAAAGGGCGAACACTACCTGATTGAGGCGTACAAGCATCTGCCGACGGACAAGAAGCTGGTCATTGCGGGCGGCGCGTCCGACTCGCAGGAATATTTCGACGAGCTGCGCGAAATGGCAAAGGACGACGACCGCGTGATATTCCTCGCTTTGTGCAGGGGCAGCTGCTGGCGGAATTGTACAGCAATGCTTACACCTACGTCCTGCCCAGCGACGTCGAGGGGATGCCCCTTTCGCTGATGGAAGCGATGAGCTACGGCTGCTGCGTGCTGACAAGCGACATCGACGAGTGCGCCTCCGTCGTTCAGGAGCACGGCGTGACCTTCCGCCGCGGCGATATCGACGATTTGCGCGCAAAGCTGGCGGATTTGCTGGCGAATCCGGCGAAGGTGGCAAAGTACAAGGCGGAAGCGCCGGATTACATCTGCCATTTGCACAGCTGGGACACGGTGACGCAGCGGAGGTTGGCGGTCTATCGCGGGGCTGTGCCGCAGGAAGAGCCGCATCGGGATTTGCTGCCGGCAGCGCTGGTGGCTGAGCTGGCAAAGCGCGAGTCACTTGTGCGCGGCAAATAAAAAATCAGCATATATAAAGGAAGCGACTGCGACGGGCGCTTCCTTTTTTCGTGCATCCGCGCCTCCCCGGCTTGCTTTTTTGGCGATTGTGCTGTACAATAGGAAGATGGATGAGCCTACACAAGGAGGTGAGGACAGCATGTACGGCAAAGCCAAAGTCGGCAGGCCCGATTGGTACATGATGGGCGCTTGTATCGTATTCGCTTTGACATTCAGCCTGCGCAGCGTGCCGCTGGCGGTGCTTCTGCTGCTGTTCATGCCCTTTTCGCTGCTCTCCCTCACGGGGGAACTGCCCCTGCCGACCCGCAACGCGCCAATCTGCCAGACATTGCTCTGCATCAGCATCCCGCTGCTCGTCATCGGCGCATTTTCCTCTCTGCTGCTCCTCCTGCCGAAGCTGCTCATTCCGTCCGCCTGCGTCTGGCTCTTCGGCGGCGCGCTGATGCTGTTCCTGCCGCCCGGCGCGTTCCGCAAATCGCGCATGGCAATGTATTGGGCGGTGATTTGCTTCGCCGCCGTCGTCGCGCTGCTGATGATGCTCCTTCAGCGCTATCAGGCGTACGGCGACCTGTATGAGGGCTTGTCCTATGACATCCTGCGTGTCATGATGAACGCACGGACGCGCCCGCAGGTGCTGTATTCCGCGTATGTGTCCGGGCTGGCGGCGCTGGATGCAAAACGCACGGCGGCGCTGACGGGCGAAAACGTGCTGCCGTGGCTGTCCGAGGATGTACTGCAGCAGCTGGAATGGAGCCTGCGCGCAACGATTGAGAGAACGCTGCCATCCATCATGCCTGACCTGCTGGTCAAAGGAATCATGGCGTTCTCGCTGGGGATGCTGCTGTGCTGGCACAAATTCCCCGACGCGGAGGACACGCCGACCACCGACCGCTGGTTCATGCCCACCCCGCTGGGCATCAGCATGGCGGTGCTGCTGCTTCTGAGTGCGGCGCAGCTGTTTACAACGAACGCGACAGTTGCGCTGGCGGCTTCGCTGCTGGGCAGTGTGGCGTTCTGGAGCTTCGCGGTGCAGGGCGTTTCGGCGCAGAATTTCGCCATGATACGCGCGGGTGCAACGCGCGGCCGCCGCTGGTTTCTAACCATCCTGATGGTGCTGTTCGTGCCGATTCTGCCGATGTTCGCGGGCTGCGTTGACCAAATCCGCGACCCGCGCGGACTGCGCGACGACCGCCATCGAAAAGACGATGATTTTTCTGATTTTTAAGATTTGAGGAGGATACGGTTATGAAGGTTATTTTGCTGGAAGATGTGAAGGGTGTTGGCAAGAAGGATCAGATTGTGAATGCGGCGGATGGCTACGCGCGCAACTTCCTGTTCCCCAAGAAGCTGGCGGTGGAAGCGACCCCCGGCGCGATGAAGGGCGTTGAGAAGATGCGCAAGGCAGAAGCCGAACGCGAAGCCCAGCGCCGTGCCGACGCGACGGCACAGGCGGACGCCCTGCGCGGCAAGGTCATCAGCATGTCGGTGAAGTGCGGTGCGCAGGGACGGCTGTACGGCTCGATTACGAGCGCGGAGGTTGCCGAGCAGCTGAAGGCGCAGCACGGCGTTGCGGTGGACAAGCGCGACATCAAGTGCGAGAACATCCGCGCCGTCGGCGATGTGGAGATTGAGGTTCGCCTGTACAAGGACATCTCCGCGAAGATGGTTGTGCATGTGGAAGCGGCGGCGGGGGGGGGGGGGGGGGGGCGCCCGGGGGGGGCGCTCCCTTCTCGCACGG
>ERZ780052.755-NODE-755-length-11524-cov-3.436307_pt1 | contig 11524 bp, 15 predicted proteins | sample MGYA00511845_ERZ780052 | MGnify/ENA primary metagenome ERZ780052 (study PRJEB29588, sample SAMEA1970897) | human gut metagenome | biome: human gut; feature: human-associated habitat; material: faeces | place: Denmark | collected 2008/2010 ...
ATATGACCACATCGAAAGTCTTTACGCCCCGGTATCGGTTTTTCCGGCTCGAAGGCAGAGCCTGGGTCGAAATGCGCGGATTCTGGGATGTCGAAGGGGATTTCATGGGAGGTCCGTTCGTAAGCTATACGACCGTCGATACGGCGACCGACCGGGTTTTCACGCTGGATTGTTATGTTTATTCTCCGAAACTTCCCAAACGCAATTATATGCGCGAAGTGGAACACTTGCTTCATCTGGTGAAATTCCCCGCAGCGACCGGTTCCGCATCTGCGACTGTCACCGCTGGCAGGCGGGAGGCGGCAAAATCAGATGCTCCGGCATCCCGGGACGCAAATCCGAAACCCGAAGCAATCTCGTCGGAATCCTGATAATCCGCCGCCCCGGTGTTGCAATTCCTGACATATCTGTTCATCGCCATCTATACGGCGACGGTTATCGGCATCATCCTGGTTGTCATTTTGGGCAACCGCAACCCGCTCAAGACGATCCCGTGGGTCGTCGTGCTGATTTTCGCTCCGGTCGTGGGATTGGTTTTCTATTTCTTCTTCGGGCAGGATCTGCGGCGCAAGCGGATTATTTCGCGCCGTACCTACAAGCGGCTCATGGTCTATGCTCTTCCGGCCCATGTGCGTCGAAGCGATGCCCCCGTTCCGGCCGCATGTCAATCCCTGTCCACTCTGCTTACCAATACTTCGCAGGCGGTTTCCTTTTACGGCAGCCGCCTGACCCATTACGGCGACGGGGCTTCCAAGATGACCGCCCTGCTCGAAGAGATCGAAAAGGCCCGCGACCATATTCACATTCTCTATTATATTTTTTGTGACGATGAAACGGGTGCCCGTCTTCAGCAGGCGCTGATCCGCAAGGCAAAGGAGGGTGTCAAAGTCCGCGTACTCTATGACGACGTAGGCTGCAACGGGGTCAAGAAAGAATTTTTCCAGCAGATGCGCGATGCGGGTGCGGAGGTTCATGCCCTGCTGCATGTACGCTTTCCGATGCTGACCGACCGGGTCAATTACCGCAACCACCGCAAGATCGTGGTCATCGACGGCCGGGTAGGTTTTTTCGGCGGGATGAATATTTCCGCGCGCCGTATATGTGAAATGGCGGGGTGGGGGGGTATGGGGGCACAGCCACTTCAAGGTAGAAGGAAAGGGGGTGTATGGCCTGCAATCCGCATTTCTGGTGGATTGGTCGACCGTCGAACGCGTACACCTGGATACCTCGAAGTTTTTTCCCGAAGCCGACAACTATACCTCATCGACCATGCAATTCGCTACCAGCGGTCCGTTGGGGCCCTGGCGAACGTTGTTGCAGGGTATTATGACGGCTATCGCCGGTGCGCGACGGAGTATCTGCATCCAGACGCCCTATTTCCTGCCGACCGAGGGCCTGAACTCCCTGTTGCAAACGGCGGCATTGGGCGGTATTGACGTACAATTGATGCTGCCCGAGCGTTCCGATTCCCGGATTATCGATAAAGCCGTGCATTCGTTCATCGACGATATGCTCCGGGCCGGGGTGAAGGTTTACTTTTATACCAAAGGCTTCCTGCATGCCAAAATGCTTATCGTCGATGATCTGCTGACGGTTGTGGGTTCTGCGAACATGGATTTCCGCAGTTTCGAGCACAACTTCGAAATCAACGCGTTCGTTTACGGACAGGATTTCAATACGGCAATGCGTCGTGTTTTCGACGAAGACCTGCGCTCGTGCCGGCGGCTTATTCCTTCGGAATGGTTGCGGCGACCTCTTCCGCAGCGATTGAGCGAGTCGTTCATGCGGCTCTTTTCCCCGCTGTTGTAAGGCCGGAGGAGGCGATGACGGCGATCGGGGTTTCCGTTGTTGTCCGATTCGCAAAAAACATAGCCACACCACGGAAAGCCCGGAGCCTGTAAAAAATATTTGGAGAATCCGATTTAACTTTCTATCTTTGTAAAACAAACGTATCAGGGTTCTGACCTTCACGGGTCGGGATTCTTATTTTTTTGATAAAACCATGGCAAAAGAGATTATTTATCTGACGGCAGAGGGTTACAAGAAGCTCAAGGACGAACTCGACCATATGCGCTCGGTGGAGCGTCCGGCTATATCGGCGGCCATTGCCGAAGCACGCGACAAGGGAGACCTGTCGGAAAACGCCGAATACGACGCGGCCCGGGAAGCACAGGGACTGCTCGAAATGCGTATCGCCAAAATGGAAGATACCATTGCCAATGCGCGTATCATCGACGAATCGAAAGTCGATAAGAGCAAGGTGCAGATCTTGAGTCGGGTAACTCTTCTGAACCACAATACCGGCAAGGAGGTGATCTATACTATCGTCGCCGAGCACGAAGCCAACCTGCGCGAAGGCAAGCTGGCCATCGGCACTCCCATTGCCAAAGCCCTGCTGGGACATAAGAAAGGGGACCGGGTGGACGTGACCGTGCCTGCCGGGACGATCCATTTCGAAATTCTGGATATCAACATCTGAAATAGGGAGATCGGGGTGAGGCAATCTTTTTAGGATGTAGAAACTGTTGTTGATTATTTTTTGGTAAGGAATGCTTTCGGGCGTTCCTTTTTTGTTCGTATTTGTATGATTCCGGTGCTTTGTCAGTCGATACCGGCGATTGCTGCTATGTACGGCGGATTGCATGCAAGGGGAGTTCGGTGCCATGATCGCGCAATAAGCGGAACATCCGACCTTAAGGTCGGACGTTCTCTGTTTTCTCGTTTTGGAGGAGCTATTTTAACGATGTGCGAATTTTGCCTGTCGCATATCCATAAGATTGATATTTGACAGGCCACCACCGATGAGTTCTCCGGCGGGGCTTGCACCCTCTTTGGTCAGATTTACCATTTGGCGGATAACGGGTCCATAGTTGCCTTCTGCATCCGCTGCTACGCCACAGATGGTGTTTTCATCCCAATAGACTGCCAGCAACTGATCTACCGCATCCTTAAATTCAGGTATTCCGTAAGTAACCAGATTGTTGATTATGCTGCGGTCCGAATATTCGTCCGGATTACTCAAATCGCCCATGAAACATCCTGTCCACCAATGAGCTGCCTTGTCGTTGTGGGATACTTTCAACAACAGAACGGCATATTCTTCGAAGCCTGCGAAGTTGATGGGATCCAATTGGGCGAGTTCTGCGCCATCATACCATGCGTAGCTGTCGATGCTTACTTCGGCAAGCGCAGCGGTATTCTCTTCTACCGTATATGTTTCACTGATGATGAAGGGAGCGACAGGGACTCCTTTTTGATCGATGGCAACGGCCCACATTCGCAATTGATCGCCTGTCTGAAGATTCCGTTCAAATTCTACAGGACCTGTGGCCGCGAGCATGGAAACCGCCTCGGCATGCAGGCCGGTGGTGCCCATATAGTCTTTGATTTTGGATTCAAGCACTTTTTTCATACCCTCCTCGATATTTTCGCCGAAGGCCTGATAATCCTCTTCCGAGATAAGATCGAATATGTAAACGACATCGTCTGCTGACGGAACGGTGGAGAACTTGGAGGCGACAACCGAACTTAAAGTGCATTCGAATTGAACGTCGAACGTTTGGGGATCCCCTCCTTCAAGAGTCTTGAATGTTTCGGTTTTGATCGGTGTGGTCGGGAATCCCTGTTCGCATCCGAAAACCGCAATTTGATATTCCCAGCCCGGGTTGAGTTCTTTTGCTTCATACGTGAAAGGTCCCTCGTGGAGATACATGTCGAGCATACCCCAGCCGAAATAACGATCGATCAGATATTTTTGATAATCCGTACCCGTCGGCACCTGGGACTGGATGTCAGCCGACAGAACATCCAGGAAGTAAACATCGCTGTTCGACGGTGTAACGGTAATCGATGCTCCTGTCTGTGTGATTGCTGTCGTTGCGATTTCGAATGTATTGGTGGATTCGGGTGCAGTCTGCGCTGTAAAAGCTTCTGCGGTAGGCTTCGTCGTCGTGTGTCCGTCGGCATCGATACCTACTGCGACGGCCCAATACTTGGCTCCCGGTTCGAGTCCTCTGGCCGTATATGCATCGTTGCCGTAAGAAGTAATGGCTTTGACCGCCTCCTCGCGGGTCATCTCCTGCTGCTCCATCATCACTACCTCGATGAAATATTGTAGGTAATCGTCAAAACCGTGTTTTTGGGATTCCAGCCAATCGGCGTCGGTGACGATATCACTGAAATAACTTTTTGTTTCGTTGCTCGGAGAAACCGTGATTTCAGCTGTCGTCGGAGTAATGTTACTTACTGATACCTTGAATGTCAGTTGATTAGGATCAGTTTGGGGGGGGTACGTCGGTTTTGTCGTCACTGCATGCTCCGGCGAACACCGCCAAAATAAGAAAAGGAATTAAAATTTTTTTCATAATCTTATTATTTTTTAGTGATTAATTCACTACTAAAATAAATAAAAGTAGTGAGAAAACAAAAAACGGATGATTTTTTAGGATGTTAAATTTAAGTTTTTTAAAATTGGATTGATGTCTTATGAAGAGGTAACTTTGTATTCGTATTCTCGGAACTGCCGGAAGTAAAGAAACCGGTCATAGTAACTTGGGGTATGATGCTGTTGTGATATTATATTGACCATTCGAATAAATTCGGAGCCTGTGTCCGTTTATACCCGAGGAAAAGGGTATGTTTGGGATTCGAGATATTGATATTTGATTCCCTGCAGAAGCATCCCAATATATAGGTATTTGGGAGAGTGCACCTTGCCGGGTAACCTTTTTTCATTATTTTTGCACCTGAAATGAGCGGACAAAAACTCATACGGGTATTCAATGCGGGGGCGCTGCTGCTGATCCTGCTCGCGGCCTATGCGGGCAAAAGCCTGCATACCCATCCCGATGAGTACTATCGTTACCTCACGGAGAACGATGCAAATACCACGTCGCCGGCTCTTGTGGACGACTGTGCGATTTGCCATTTCCATTTCTTCTCGTATATCCATTCTACCGACTGGGTCCTCGACAGTGAGTTCCGTTTGCTGGAAACCTTTTTCCGGCCGGAGTGTTACGATCCGGCAATCGTTGCGATATCGGGCTCGCAGCTCCGTGCGCCGCCTGCAATCGGGTAGATAAATTCGTTCCGGAACCATTCGTTTCCGGGACTATTCGACCGCACGTGCCGAGCGGCGCGGCAAAACATCGTTTTCACAGGGTATTCTCTCTCATCGGCCGTATTACGGGCCGTTGCCCCTGCCTGGCGAAAACAGACCCATTTTACATCTTAAAACATAGGATTATATTGTGTATCCATTTGGGAGCATAGCGCCCCGAGTCCATTCCGAGGAGGAGATTTAGGAGGACTTCATTACAGACGCAGCCTCCGGCCGCGAATAAACGCCCTCGAACTCGATTCCGCGACCGTCGGATAATGGGACATTGAAGATATAATCGCTTAATTATTATAATATGAAAAAATTGATCCTCTTGGCCGTAATGTGCCTGGTTTATCATACACTTTTTGCAGACGAAACGACCCCGAAACCTCAAAGCGACGCTCATCTTTACGGTCATGTCATCGACAGCGAAACAGGCGAACATCTGCCGTATGTTACTGTTACGATCCCCGGCACGACCATCGGTACTGCCACCGATGCGAGCGGGCACTATTTCCTGAAGAACTTGCCGACGGGCACGATTACCGTCGAAGCCCGAATGATGGGTTACGATCCTGTGCGCCATGAGGTATCGCTCAGGAAAGGACAATCCCTCGAACTCAACTTCGAGATCACGGAAAACGGAATCACCATGGACGACGTAGTCGTTTCGGCCAGCCGCAGCGAAACCACGCGTCGCAAGGCCCCGGCCCTGGTGAACGTCCTCGACCGCAAGATTTTCGACAACACCAACTCGGCTTGTCTGGCTCAGGGGCTTAGTTTCCAGCCCGGCGTACGCGTTGAGGACGACTGTCAGAACTGCGGTTTTATGCAGGTGCGTATCAACGGACTCGACGGACACTATTCGCAGATTCTCGTCGATTCGCATCCCGTCTTTTCGGCCCTTTCGGGCGTTTATGGACTGGAGCAGATTCCGGCCAGCATGATCGACCGCGTCGAGGTGATGCGCGGAGGCGGCTCGGCACTCTTCGGCTCCTCGGCCATCGGCGGGGTGAGGTAACAACCCCCCCAAAAACCCCCCCGCCGAGCGGCGGGGGAGTTTTTAATGCCCGGCTTTTTCCGACCGGATCTTTTCTCTGTCTTTCTTTTCCTTCTCTTTGTCCAACCTGTTTTTCAACATGCAGTTTTCATCAATCTCGTATACCGCATTTCCGTCAATGATCAGTTTTCGTTTCATAAAAATCCTCTTTTCTTTTTTCTTCCTTTCTTTATAGTATGATACCAACTAAAAAAAGTCATTCAGGTTTTCATTCATTTTCGTGTACTTTTCCACATATATATTTACAACGCTACATACCGGGAGGATTTATGGAAAAGAATCCAAAACACTTTCTGACACCTTTTGATGAACTGACTACTTCCAGACAATTACAGACGATCAAACTTTTGCTGCCCTATCTTCCAACAAACGGCCAACGGATGCTGGGGATTTTCATCCGCCTGAATGAATTGCAGAATGCCATTCATCTCTTTCGGGGATTTCCGGTTTCCCCTTCTTCTGACTCTCTTTCTCCGTCCCGGATTTTAAGTGACCTCTCACCCTATCTTTCCGAAGAAGAATCACAGCAGATGGCGCAGGTAAACCAGCTTCTGCAGATGATGGAGCTTTTTCAGAATATGCCGGCAGACAATCCTGCCGGTTTTTCTCCTGATCTGCTGATGGGAATGTTGAATCCGGAACAAAAAGAAATGTTTCAGACATATGATGCCATGTTTTCCGATACAATGAATCAAATGGATTTTACAACTTCTAAAGGAGGTACTTCACATGAACGAATGGATGAATCATCCAAAAATGCAGAACATGGATCCAATCAAACTGAAACTGATTAAAATGGCCGCTGCACAAACTGCCGGAAAATCCGGAAAAGACCTCGCGCCCATCTTGTTCGCACTGATCACCAATGCGGGAAAGCATAATATTCAGTTCTCGCCGGAAGAAATCACTCTGATTCTGGATCTTCTGAAAGAAGGAAAATCAGATGCCGAAAAAGCACAGATCGACCGCACCGTCAATATGGCTGCGTCCATGTTAAAGAAGAAGGCATAAAACCTTCTTCTTTTCATTTCATTGCATTCTGTCTCGTCTTCCTGTACAATATTGAACTAGAATCAAATATTCAGGAGGATTTCTATGCAGACTCTCATGCTTACAGTTGAATATGACGGCACCCGGTATGCAGGCTGGAAGGCCGCTCCCAAAAAAGAAAATCTTGATACGGTCTTGGGGAGAATCCATACTGCTCTTGCCAGGCTGCTCAAAGAGGACATACAGTTATTCTGTGCCGCAAAAACAGACCCTGGTGTTCATGCAAGAGGGCAGATTCTCAGCTTTCAGACCACTTCTTCCCTGTTGCCTTCTGCTCTAAAGAGCAGTCTGAATCAGGTGCTGCCTCAGGATATCGCCGTTTTAGATGCCAGACAGGTTTCCGAACGTTTTCATGCAGAATTACTCCCCAAACACTGTATCTGGGAGCTTTGTATCAAAACCGGTCCGACTCCTGATGTTTTCCGTCAGAAGTATACTTTATTTCTCCCCGACTTGCCGGATCCCCTGCGAATGCAGGAAGCATTTTCTTTTTTGAAAGGCAGGCATGATGTCCGTTGCTTTTCTCCTGTCAAAAAGAAAAAAGCAATCATGAGAGAACTCTATTCTCTCCGGATTGAGCATTCCGATGACGAAATGCAGCTTTTCCTGGAAGGCAGTGATTTTCTGCCATTCATGCCCGCAACACTCATGCAGCTGCTGCTTGATATCGGAACGGGCACACTGGATGCCTGCTGTATTCCTTCGATCTTTGCAGGAGAACATTCTTATTCCGGGCATGCTCCTGCCCATGCACTGTATCTTCATGATATTGTTTATATTTCAGATAGAAAGGATGATTTTTAATGTCGATTTACTATAGTATCCTCTACTTTTTTGTATATGGCTTTCTGGGATGGTGTACAGAAGTCATATTTGCAGCTTTTAAACAGCATCGTTTTGTAAACCGCGGATTTTTAAACGGACCGATCTGCCCGATCTACGGGGTTGGCGTTACACTGGTCATCGCATGCCTGGAAGCTTTCCAGTCCAACCTGTTACTTTTGTACATTTCTTCTGTCATACTGGTAACTGTTTTAGAGGGCGTAACCGGATGGGCAATGGACAAGCTGTTCCACAACAAATGGTGGGATTATTCCAAACTGCCTTTCAATATCGGAGGGTATGTCTGCCTTTTATTTTCCTTGATCTGGGGCGTTGCATGCGTTTTCATCGTATATTTTGTCCACCCGCTGATCCATCAGGTGTTATCCCTGATTCCGCACACAGCCGGAATTGCTTTGATTGCAATCCTTGGCATTGCTCTGCTTTCTGATATAATTGTAACCACTTCTGCAATCGTGAAGTTCAATCAATATCTGGAACGGCTGAAGCATATCACCGACGAATTACACGCAATTTCCAATCAGATCGGATCCGAGCTTTATCAGAATGTAATGCACGTGCTGGATATGCAGGAAAGTTCCAGACAAAAACTGGATGATGTCAAACTGGAAGTATCCGAAGAAATCCGGATGCAGATTGTAGAATTAAAAACAAGAGCCCAGAATCTGGGAGAAAAGGTTCCAAAACCGGCACGCCGTCTCTTAAAGGCATTCCCGAAACTGGAATCCAGAAATTACAAAGCACAGCTGGAATTGTTCCGGCAAAAACTGGAACAGCACCTTGGCAGACATTAATCTATCCTGATAAAAACCACGCAGCCCATGCGTCTCCAAACACCATGGCTGCTGTCATACCCATACATAAAAACGGGCCGAAGGCGAATGCTGTCTTTTGCCCGTTTCTTTTTTCTGCCAGAAGCCGGATACAATAAATCCCTGCCAGTAGGATTGCTGCCGCACTTCCCATAACGACCAGCTTCACTCCGATTGCCGCCCCGACAGCTGCAACAAACTTGATATCACCGCCGCCAAAGCTTCCCGGAACAAAAAACAAAAGGCATGCCATCGGGACACTTACCGCAAACATCCCTAGTATCCTCTCCTGCCAGGAAACCGAAGGATCCACCAGTGCCAGCAGTACTGCCACCAGAAGAATCCCTGCATTCCATCTGTCCGGAATCTTATGCGTCCGCCAGTCAGAAATGGAAATCACGACAAAGATAAAAATCAGTATCGACTTTAACAGCATCGTCATCATGATTTTCCCGTGTAGTACAACTCGATCGGATCAATCGGATCAATCGGATGTTCTTCCTCCATTTTAACCTTCCGCCCTCTTCGTTTTATAAGCTCGCCGCCTTTATTATAAAGCCAGAATGAATACACCAGAACTTTATTCACCTTTCCGATCCTGTCCTTTGTTGTCTTTTCATACTGTACGCCACCCACTTCAAAAGGAACTTTCTTGTGGATCATAGAGATCAGCTCTGTCTCACACGTCACAGGCTCCGGCAGAATCGTATAAGCACGTCCCACACACCCGGTCTTGTGAGAATCACTTCCACCGGTCGTCACCTTTTTATATTTTGCCGCCAGCCTTGCCGCCCCTGTATTTGATACTACAGATTCACAGCAGTTATAAGCTTCAATAAAATCAAACCGTTTCATGATTTCCGGCGACTGATAAAATTTCTTTGTATTAGCGATACTCATATACTTTTCTCCGCACGGATGTGCCGGTCCAAGCACACCTCCGTTTCGATGCACCAGATCGATCAGCAGCGATACCGGCATTCCCCGCATCTCTAAAAGCCGCATCTTCACGCCTTCCGGCATGATCACCAGAATGTGCCCTGCATCTCTTGTATCATATTCGATCCCTTTTAATACCACAAAATCAGTGTGAACCTTTCCTTTCATGTGGTTTTTCCAGTATCGATATCCGTTGTATGTGTTATGGTCTGTGATCACCATTCCCTGAAATCCCTTCTTTTTAAGGAGTGTGATGTAATCCTCCAGACTCACCTTACTGTCAATCGATCCCTCTTTCACATGGCAATGCATATCAATTTTCATAGATAAGCCTCCTTTTTGTCTCTGCATTTTACTTACGCACAGGCTTTCGTCTCTTTTTTCTATTATACCGCGTTGCCATCCCTCTTACAAGAAAGTCCATCAAAAAAAAAACACTCTTCCCAATGCTTTCCACATTGGAAAAAGTGCGTCTGTGTTACTTATCTTCGTCATCCTGATCCGAAAGATCGATCTCCACGATTTCTACATCATCATCCTCATCATCCCAGAACTCATCCAGATCTTCATCGAAATCTTCATCCAGATCCTTATCCAAATACTCATCTTCTGTAACAATCTCTTCTGACACGATCAGATCTTCTTTCATCACTTCTTCGTCTTCCTCATCCTCGTCATCGTCTTCAAATTCATCTTCAAATTCCATTTCCAGCTCTTCTGCATGAGGAACAGCCGCTGTATGTACTTCTTTCTCTGCCTGCTTTTCTTCTTTAAACTCTTCATCCAGAAGAGCTCTGGCTTTATCCACTTCATTCTCTGTGGAATTCTGTTCGCGAATCTCCGCAGCTTTTTTCAGATGCATCTTTTGACGCTTTCCGGATTCCATCAGAAACTGTGCCAGAATTCCAAGGACTGCCAGCACCGCAAATGCCAGCGTGACCATCCAACGCTCTAATTCAACTCCTGCATGACCCAGCAAAACAGTTCCCGCCTGACTGATGCATACAGCACCGGTCACTCCTGTAAGAAGCATCAGAACCGGAACAAAAAGCTTAATCGTCAACAACGCAAATACCAGACCAATTCCAACACACACCAGCAGCCAGATCAGATTCGCCGGCCGGAGCCAGTATATACTTAGTGCTGCTCCAAGTACAAAGGCAGTCACAAACATTCCTGCCCGCTTCAAAATTGCAAACACGATTGCCAGAATAATCCCTGCCGCAAGACCAATGATCCCGCTCAGTGTTTCATCTGACGTAATCTGCATCGCCACAGCCGCTGCTGCTCCTGTTCCAATCACAAAAACTGTCAGAAATGACCAGAATCTTGCCAGCTTCAATCCAAAGAAACAGCTCAGAATTCCCAGTAATACCGTAATTCCAAGCGAAATAAGCACAATCTCTGCCAGCTTGTCTGCCATTCCAAGCCGCTCTAATGCGGTCGGCAAAACTTCCTTTTCCTGCAGCCATCTTCCTATTTCATTTATCATATCCATTGTACCTCTCCCTTATTATCTGAATCTGTCAATAGCAACCTATATTTTACCAACTTTTTCAGAAAGATACAACAGAAAGATGGATGCAAATCTTTTATTTTGATTCACATCCATCTTTACATTGTTGGCTCAATCACCTTTTCTACCTCTCTTCACTTATTAATAAGTCCTGTTTTTAAGATTTACTGTCCTGGCGGTCTGTACCTTCCTTTCTTAAGTGA
>ERZ780052.758-NODE-758-length-11504-cov-6.558651_pt1 | contig 11504 bp, 6 predicted proteins | sample MGYA00511845_ERZ780052 | MGnify/ENA primary metagenome ERZ780052 (study PRJEB29588, sample SAMEA1970897) | human gut metagenome | biome: human gut; feature: human-associated habitat; material: faeces | place: Denmark | collected 2008/2010 ...
GATGTTGGTACTCTCTTTTTTTCTTTTATTCAACTGACAAAAACTTTACTCTATAAGCTTTCTAAGCAAATCATAACATCCGGCTTGACAACGCAAAAAAATGAGATATATAATAGCGGTATATCAAAAATGCATTGACGAAGAGAGTAACTTTTCCGCAGAAAGGCAAAGCGAGCCGGTGATGGTGAGAGACCGGTGCGAGTAAGGGAATCGTGAAAATCACTTCTGAGCTGTCAGAACAAAAGCCCAGGTCAGTAGTTCTGAACGGAATCCCGCCGTTACCGGGAAGCATATCACTCCTGTGAGATTACACATGTGGAATCGTATGGGAAGTATGTTGTAAGAGGTGGTTAACGAATGCATGAGCTTCGTCCTGTTACGGGACGGAGCCATTTTTTTTAAGAAAGGAAGCGCACTATGTACAAGCAGGTACCCACAAGCCTGAATTTCGTAGACCGTGAGAAAGCCGTCGAGAAATTTTGGGAAGACAACAACATTTTCAAAAAAAGTATGGAACATCGTAAGGAAGGCGAGACCTATACCTTCTACGACGGACCGCCTACCGCCAACGGTAAGCCCCACATCGGTCATGTAGAGACCCGTACCATCAAAGATATGATCCCCAGATACCGTACCATGAAGGGATATATGGTTCCCCGTAAGGCAGGCTGGGATACCCACGGACTTCCCGTAGAGCTGGAAGTTGAGAAGCTGCTGGGTCTGGATGGTAAGGAGCAGATCGAGGAATACGGTCTGGCACCTTTCATCGACAAATGTAAAGAGAGCGTCTGGAAATACAAGGGAATGTGGGAAGATTTCTCCCGTACTGTTGGTTTCTGGGCTGACATGGATAACCCTTATGTTACCTACGATGACAACTTCATCGAGTCCGAATGGTGGGCACTGAAGACCATTTGGGATAAGGGACTTCTGTACAAGGGCTTCAAGATCGTTCCTTACTGCCCTCGCTGCGGAACCCCGCTGTCCAGCCACGAAGTGGCACAGGGCTATAAGGCAGTCAAAGAGCGTTCCGCTATTGTACGTTTCAAGGTAAAGGGCGAGGATGCATATTTCCTGACATGGACCACCACCCCCTGGACTCTTCCTTCCAACGTAGCACTGTGTGTGAACCCGGAGGAGACTTACCTGAAGGTGAAGGCTGCCGACGGTTATACCTATTATATTGCAAAGGCACTGGCAGACAAGGTACTGGGCCGCCTGGCAGAAGAGGGCAAGGATGCTTACGAAGTACTGGAGACTTATGTTGGTAAGGATCTGGAGTACAAGGAGTACGAGCCTCTGTACAAGTGTGCGGGAGATGCCGCCAAGAAGCAGAAGAAAAAGGCACATTTCGTAACCTGCGACGGTTATGTAACCATGACCGACGGTACCGGTATCGTTCATATCGCACCGGCTTTCGGTGAAGACGACAGCCGTATCGGACGTAATTACGAGCTGCCCTTCGTACAGTTCGTAGACGGCAAGGGTGATCTGACCGCAGAGACCCCTTATGCCGGAAAATTCGTAAAAGATGCAGATCCTCTGGTACTTAAGGATCTGGATGCAGAGGGCAAGCTGTTCGATGCACCGAAGTTCGAGCATGATTATCCTTTCTGCTGGAGATGTGACACTCCGCTGATCTATTATGCAAGAGAGTCCTGGTTCATCAAGATGACCGCTGTGAAGGATGATCTGGTACGTAATAATAAGACCATCAACTGGATCCCCGCTTCCATCGGTGAGGGACGTTTCGGCAACTGGCTGGAGAATATTCAGGACTGGGGTGTATCCCGTAACCGTTACTGGGGTACTCCGTTAAATATCTGGGAGTGCGAATGCGGACACCAGCATTCCATCGGCAGCCGTGAAGAGCTGTACAAGATGAGCGGCAATGAGAAGGCGAAGACCGTAGAATTCCATCGTCCTTATATCGACGAGATCACCATCACCTGCCCCGAGTGCGGCAAGCAGATGAAGCGTGTTCCCGAGGTAATCGACTGCTGGTTCGACTCCGGAGCAATGCCTTTTGCACAGCATCATTATCCGTTTGAAAACAAGGATCTGTTCGAGCAGCAGTTCCCCGCTGACTTTATCTCCGAGGCAGTGGACCAGACCCGTGGATGGTTCTACTCTCTGCTGGCAGAATCTACTCTGCTCTTCAATAAGGCTCCTTACAAGAACGTTATCGTTATGGGCCATGTACAGGATGAGAACGGTCAGAAGATGAGTAAGAGTAAGGGCAATGCGGTAGATCCTTTCAACGCACTGGAGACCTACGGTGCAGATGCCATCCGTTGGTATTTCTACACCAGTTCCGCACCCTGGCTGCCGAAGAGATTCTCCGGCAAAGCCGTACAGGAAGGACAGCGTAAATTCATGGGTACCCTGTGGAACACCTACGCATTCTTCGTACTGTATGCAAATATTGATAATTTTGACGCTTCCAAATATACACTGGAATACGACAAACTGCCCGTAATGGATAAGTGGCTGCTGTCCAAGCTGAACTCTACCGTTGCAGAAGTAGACAGCAATCTGGACCAGTACCGTATCCCTGAGGCTGCCAAGGCTCTGCAGGACTTCGTCGATGAGATGAGTAACTGGTATGTAAGACGCAGCCGTGAGCGTTTCTGGGCAAAGGGTATGGAGCAGGATAAGATCAATGCCTACATGACGCTGTACACCGCACTGGTGACCATCTGTAAGGCAGCCGCACCCATGATCCCCTTCATGACAGAGGATATTTACCAGAACCTGGTAAGAAGCAACGATGCAAATGCACCCGAGAGTATCCATCTGTGTGACTTCCCGGTAGTGAACAAGGATCACATCGACAAGAAGCTGGAAGAGGATATGGAGGATGTACTGGATGCTGTAGTTATGGGGCGTGCATGCCGTAACGAAGCTGCCATCAAGAATCGTCAGCCTATCAGCAGAATGTATATCAAGTCAGACTTCACCTTAAGTGAGTTCTACCAGGAGATCATCGAGGATGAGTTGAACGTCAAGGAAGTCGTATTTACCGATGACGTACGTGACTTTACCTCTTACACCTTCAAACCCCAGCTGCGTACCGTAGGACCCAAGTATGGCAAACAGTTGGGCGGCATCCAGAAGCACCTTGCAGCACTCGATGGCAATGCAGCAATGGATGAGCTGAATGCAGACGGCGCATTAAAGTTCGATGTAGACGGTGTGGCTGTGGAACTGACCAAGGACGATCTGCTGATCGACATGGCACAGAAGGAAGGCTATGTATCTCAGGAGGACAATCGGATGACCGTTGTCCTGGATACCAACCTGACACCGGAACTGGTAGAGGAAGGCTTCGTATACGAGATCATCAGCAAGATCCAGACCATGCGTAAGGAGAGCGGCTTCGAAGTGACCGATCACATCCGCGTATCCATCAATGGCAACGATAAGCTGTCCGAGATCGCACAGAAGAACAAAGAAGCCATCAGCAGCAAGGTTCTGGCTGACGAACTGACAAGCGGTATGGAATACGGCGTATCGAAGGAATGGAATATCAACGGCGAGAACGCAGTGATCGCTGTGGAGAGAGTATAAAGATAAAGATTCTGTGGTTTTCCGGAAGGGGGACCGCAGAATCTTTTCTGTTTCGGAAAAACATTTACGAAACTTACGAAAACCGGCGAAAACAGTTGGAATGAGTGTATATATTTGTTATAATATTACCTGTATTTGGTTAAGAATATGGATGAAATCATAACGCTATCCGGCGCGGAATATCTTGAGAAGAGTACAATACCGGAGAGGTAATGGAGAGGAGAACATAGGTGAAAAAATCAGTAGCAGACAGCGAGAAGCCGGTAAAGGCAAAAGAGTTCGATAAGGAGCTCTTCAAGAGAAGTGTGGAATATAATGTGCGCACCCTGTATCGTAAGAATCTGGAAGAAGCAGATGCACAGCAGATCTTCCAGGCAGTATCTTATGCGATCAAGGACCGTATCGTAGAGAACTGGATGGAGACCCAGAAGGCATATGAGAAGGAAGACCCCAAGATGGTCTACTACATGTCCATGGAGTTTTTGATGGGAAGAGCACTGGGCAATAACCTCATCAATTTAAAGGCATATAAGCCCGTAGCGGAAGCTCTGGAAGAACTGGGACTGGATCTGAACCTGATCGAGGACCAGGAGCCGGATGCAGCACTGGGTAACGGTGGACTGGGACGTCTGGCAGCATGTTTCCTGGATTCCCTGGCAACGCTGGGATATCCTGCATATGGCTGCGGTATCCGTTATCGTTATGGTATGTTCAAGCAGGAGATCCGCGACGGTTATCAGGTAGAGGTTCCCGATAACTGGCTGATGAATGGTAATCCTTTCGAACTGCGCAGACCTGAGTATGCGAAAATTGTGAAATTCGGTGGCTATGTCAGTGTGCATACCGATGAGAACGGCAGAAACGTATTTACCCAGGAGGGCTATCAGTCCGTTAAGGCGGTTCCGTTTGATTTCCCCATCGTGGGTTATGGCAATGGCATTGTAAACACCCTGCGTATCTGGGATGCGGAGCCCGTAGAGTGCTTCCAGCTGGATTCCTTTGATAAGGGCGATTACCAGAAAGCGGTAGAACAGGAGAACCTGGCACGTAACATCGTAGAGGTTCTGTACCCCAACGACAATCACTATGCAGGTAAGGAGCTGCGTCTGAAGCAGCAGTATTTCTTCATCTCCGCATCCGTACAGGAAGCTGTAGAGAAGTACATGAGAAAGCATGATGATATCCATAAGTTCTATGAGAAGGTTACCTTCCAGCTGAATGACACCCATCCTACCGTAGCGATCGCAGAGCTGATGCGTGTGCTGATGGATGATTATTATCTGACCTGGGAGGAAGCGTGGGAGATCACCACCAAGACCTGTGCTTACACCAACCACACCATCATGGCGGAAGCATTGGAGAAATGGCCCATCGAACTGTTCTCCAGACTGCTTCCCAGAATCTACCAGATCGTAGAGGAGATCAACCGCAGATTCATCATCGATATCCAGCAGAAGTACAGCAATGTACCCGGTGTGGATGTACAGGAGAAAATCCGTAAGATGGCGATCATCTACGATGGACAGGTGAAGATGGCACATATGGCAATCGTAGCCGGATATTCTGTCAATGGTGTTGCAAGACTGCATACAGAGATCCTGAAGACCCAGGAATTAAAGGACTTTTATGAGATGTTCCCGGAGCGCTTCAATAATAAGACCAACGGTATCACCCAGAGACGTTTCCTGCTGCATGCAAACCCGCTGTTAGCTGACTGGGTAACGGCTCACGTAGGTGACGACTGGATCACCGATCTGCCTCAGATCTCCCGCCTGAAGGTATATGCGGATGACAAGAAGGCACAGCAGGAGTTCATGAACATCAAGTACCAGAACAAAGTACGTCTGGCAAAATACATTTTAGAGCACAACGGTATCGAAGTAGATCCCAGATCCATCTTCGATGTACAGGTAAAGCGTCTGCATGAGTACAAGAGACAGCTGCTCAATATTCTGCATGTAATGCACCTGTATAACGAACTGAAGGAGCATCCGGAACTGGATTTCTACCCCAGAACCTTTATCTTCGGCGCGAAGGCAGCAGCCGGTTACCGTAACGCAAAGCTGACCATCAAGCTGATCAACTCCGTAGCGGATGTGGTTAACAACGATCCCGCTATTAACGGCAAGATCAGGGTTGTATTTATCGAGAACTATAACGTATCTAACGCAGAGATCATTTTTGCGGCAGCAGATGTCTCCGAGCAGATCTCTACCGCAAGTAAGGAAGCATCCGGTACCGGTAACATGAAGTTCATGCTGAACGGTGCCCTGACCCTGGGAACCATGGACGGTGCCAACGTGGAAATCGTAGAAGAAGTGGGCGAAGAGAATGCCTTCATCTTCGGCCTGTCCGCACAGGAGGTTATCAACTATGAGAACCATGGCGGATATGACCCCATGGAGATCTTCAACAATGATCAGGATGTCCGCAAGGTACTGATGCAGCTGATCAACGGAACCTTCGCACCGGGAGATCCCGAGCTGTTCCGCCCGCTGTACAATCACCTGCTGAACACCCAGTGCACGGCCAAGGCAGACACCTACTTCATCCTCAAGGACTTCAAGTCCTATGCAGAAGCACAGAAGAGAGTGGAAGCTGCTTACCGCGACGAGGACAACTGGGCGAAGAGCGCCATCCTGAATGTGGCATGCTCCGGCAAGTTCACATCTGACAGAACTATACAGCAGTATGTGGATGAGATCTGGCATCTGGATAAGGTAGTACTGAAATAATTAAGAACTTAAAAAAGAAGTCATACCGCCTGGAGAGACTGTTGCGCTCTATAGGCGGTATTTTTTTACGTACACTCAAGTGCAAAAACATCCTATAAGATCATTGCATCTGAGAAAACAATCCAGTATAATGAAAGAAGTGCACACAAGATGCACTCTATCTATGCATAAGAAGTGGAATAACAGGAGGACGAGCATGATTCAGTTAACACAGGGCGGCGCTTACCTGGTAAACGGTACAGATATTGTAGCGGATACCTCCGAAGCAGCCAGACAGATACAGGCGAAGACCGGCATTACGATCTCCAGAGAAGAAGCAGCGAAAAACACCATGGCATATGGTATCCTGCGGGAGCATAATACTTCCGGCAATATGGACAAGCTTAAGATCCGCTTCGATAAGCTTACCAGCCATGATATTACCTTTGTAGGTATCATTCAGACCGCAAGAGCATCCGGACTGCAGAAGTTCCCCATGCCCTATGTACTGACCAACTGTCATAACTCTCTGTGTGCCGTAGGCGGCACCATCAATGAGGATGACCACATGTTTGGCCTGACCTGTGCGAAAAAGTACGGTGGTGTCTATGTACCCCCTCATCAGGCAGTTATTCATCAGTTCGCCAGAGAGATGTTGGCCGGCGGCGGCAAAATGATCTTAGGCTCTGATTCCCACACCCGTTACGGTGCTCTGGGTACCATGGCTATGGGTGAAGGTGGTCCCGAGCTGGTGAAGCAGCTGCTGAATCAGACTTATGATATCAATATGCCCGGCGTGGTAGCCGTATACTTAAAGGGTGCTCCCGTGAAGGGTGTCGGTCCTCAGGACGTGGCACTGGCAATCATCGGTGCCGTATTCAAGAATGGTTATGTGAAAAATAAAGTAATGGAGTTCGTAGGTCCCGGCGTGGCTTCCCTGAGTGCTGATTTCCGTATCGGTATTGATGTCATGACTACAGAGACCACCTGCCTGTCCTCCATCTGGAAGACCGACGACCAGATCCGTGAGTTTTATGAGATTCATGGACGTACGGAAGATTATAAGGAGCTGAATCCCGGTCAGGTAACCTACTATGACGGTCTCATAGAGGTGGATCTGGACAAGATCCGTCCCATGATCGCCATGCCGTTTCATCCCAGCAATACTTACACCATTGAGGAGCTGAATGCGAATCTGATGGATATTCTGGATGAGACCGAGAAACGTGCGAAAGTAAGCCTGGACGGTGCCGTAGACTTTACTCTGAAGAATAAAGTAAAAAATGGCAGATTTATCGTAGATCAGGGTATTATCGCAGGCTGTGCCGGCGGCGGATTTGAGAATATCTGTGCAGCAGCCGATATCCTGAAGGGCAGATACATCGGTGCGGATGAATTTACTTTAAGCGTATATCCCGCATCTATGCCCGTATACATGGAGCTGATCCGTAACGGTTGTGCTGCGACCATCTTAGAGACCGGTGCAGTCATGAAGACAGCCTTCTGCGGCCCCTGCTTCGGTGCCGGAGATACCCCTGCCAATAACGCATTCAGTATCCGTCATTCTACCAGAAACTTCCCGAACCGTGAAGGCTCCAAGCTGCAGAACGGCCAGATCGCTTCCGTAGCTCTGATGGATGCAAGATCTATCGCAGCTACCGCAGCTAACAAGGGCGTGCTGACTCCCGCAACAGAGTTCGACGGCGACTTCGGAAAATATAAATATCATTTCGACAGCAATATTTATAAGAACCGTGTATTCGATTCCCACGGTGTGGCAGACGAGAGCGTAGAGATCCAGTTCGGCCCCAATATCAAGGACTGGCCCGCTATGGGTGCGCTGCCTGAAAATCTGGTATTACAGGTAGTATCCGAGATCCACGATCCTGTAACCACCACCGATGAGTTGATCCCTTCCGGTGAGACCTCTTCCTACCGTTCCAATCCTCTGGGACTGGCAGAGTTCACCTTGAGCCGTAAGGATCCGCAGTATGTAGGACGTGCCAAAGAGATCCAGAAGGCAGAGAAAGAGCGTATGAACGGCGGACATCCCTGCCAGGCGGTTCCTGTACTGAAGGATGTCATGGGCGAAGTGAAGAAACAGTATCCTGAGGCTGACCGTAAGAACACCGGATTCGGTTCCACAATCTTCGCAGTGAAGCCCGGAGACGGTTCTGCCCGTGAGCAGGCTGCTTCCTGCCAGAAGGTACTGGGCGGCTGGGCGAACATCGCCAACGAGTATGCTACCAAGCGTTATCGTTCCAACCTGATCAACTGGGGTATGCTTCCCTTCCTCATCCAGCCCGGGGATCTGCCTTTTAAGAATCTGGATTATCTGTTCGTTCCCGGCATCAAGAAAGCCGTGGAAGACAAGGCAGAAGAGATCAAAGCTTATGTGGTAACACCCGGAGAGGGCATGAAGGAATTCTCCCTGAAGTTAGGCGAACTGACCGATGAAGAACGCCAGATCATCCTGAAGGGCTGCTTAATCAACTATAACCGTGTATAAGGAGCAAAAATATGGAATTTAACAAACCGGTATCCAACCCCATGATGGTAGGATCTATCGAATTATTAAAAGCAGAAGATACACCGGAACACAGACAGATGTTCCTGGAGGAGCTTCAGAAAGCAAAGTTCCTGGCCCCGGTAGTGATCGATCCTGCACCCCAGCCGGATGAAAAGGGACAGGTGAGAATTCCCCGTGATGCAAAAGTCCAGTTCCCCATGTTATCTACAGAGGACGGACGGAAATTCTTCATGGCTTTCACAGACTGGATGGAATTAAAAAAGTGGAAGGACGAAGAGAACCAGCAGACGTTCGCTATGAATTTTGACGATTATGCGGGAATGCTGCTGCGCAAGGATGCACAGGGCAATAGCAGTCCGGCACTGGGATTTGTCATCAATCCCTTCGGTGGCAATATCGTGGTTACCAGAGAGATGGTAGCCGGCATGATCGCCGCGAAGCTGAAAGCAGCCGGGAAACCGGTACCTCCCGCACCCGGTGCACCTGCTGCACCCACACAGCAATAAATTCAGACTAAACAAAACGCCCTATATGGACGATATAAGTAGCAGAGAGGTGACAAGGCCGGTCACTTCCTGCTACTTATTTTTTATATAGTTTGATAACGACACCACGGATGGTAATCGGATAGAATAATATTAAAATATTCTGTTCTGTTACCATTTTTTTGACTTAACCGTTCAGCCATGCGATATCACATGTGGTAGCGAACGATTAAGCTTTACAGGAAGCGCGCCCTGTATGGTGAGGTCGGGGAAAGGAGAAAATTACAGATTTGAGAATTGATTCCGCAAGCATAGGAATGGATTCCGCCAGAAGTTATCATACTTCTAAGACAAGCGTCAGACGCTTTGAGATAACGGATTATCAGGCAGGGCTGACAGATGTATCCACGAAGGGACAGAAGACACCGGAAGGAGAGGATACAGCACAGAACACCGGGGAACAGGAGAATACTGCAGAGAATACTGCCATGACCGCAAAAGACTGGCAGAGCCGTTTTCTGGTATCCTCCGCGAGATGGAATATGCGAAGCAGCGCCAGTGAACAGACGCTGTCCACCATCCGGGAATATACGGTACGTTATATTTTTGATTTATTGTTCCCATCCCGGAACAGTACTCTGCATGACTGGATGCAGGAAAACGGTTGGAGTGGCGGCACGCAGGAAACAGCTATGGCAACACCTGCATCGGATGTATTTCCTCAGGTGACGTCCCGTGTAAAAGTATTGAACTATGTCGGGGAGAGCTGGAGCATAGAGCAGGAGGACACCAGCTTCTCTACCGTGGGAACCGTGCGTACCAAGGACGGCAGAGAGATCAATTTTAATGTCAATGTAAATATGAGCCGCAGGTGTGAGGAATACTACAGAGAAGAACTGAATGTAGCGCAGTTTGCCCTATATGATCCGCTGGTGATCAATCTGGATACCGATGCGACGGAGCTGTCGGATCAGACCTTTTATTTTGACCTGGATGCCGACGGTGAGGAAGAAGAGATCTCCATGTTAAAGGGCAGCGGTTATCTGGCACTGGATAAAAACGAAGACGGCATCATCAACGACGGCAGTGAACTGTTCGGGACCGGGAACGGTGACGGATTTGCGGACCTGGCACGGTATGATGAGGACGGCAACGGCTGGATCGATGAGAATGATTCCATCTGGTCAAAATTAAAAATCTGGTGCAAAGATGAAAAGGGCAATGACGTATTGTACAAACTTTCCGACAAGGGTGTCGGTGCAATCTGTCTGCAAAATGTTTCCACAGATTTTACCTTACAGGGAGACAGAACGGCCCGGGGCGGTGCGACAGAAGCCAATGCAACGAACGGAGCGATCCGTAAGACCGGTATTTTCTTATATGAAAACGGAAATGTGGGTACTGTGCAGCATGTAGACATGGCAGCTTATGCCCAAAAAGCGTAACACCAATAAAGATCAATGGAAAATGCATCCTGAATAAAACCTTCGAATCGGGCAAGACTATAGGATAAACCAGGGAAAGTGGTTGAAACGATTGTATAGCAGAAAGTTGGTTCAGGGAACAGGAAGGATGCGGATATGAGAAGAAATAAAAAAAGCGGTATTCATAAAGAGCGTATTATAATGTTGGCCTCTTCGGCCTTTGTTCTGGCAGCGTTGACCATGACGGGGGTCTATATGAAGGGGCAGAATGTGGAGTCCAAGGATGATGGCTATACCTTGGACTTCACTGCACTTGAAAACAATGCGGATGACAAAATGCAGGAAATATCCGAATATAATGAGGAGCATTTGCTGAAGGAGGAAGAGAATATTCCGGAACTGACCGCGAATAACACAGCCGGAAATGAGATCGCGGCAGCACCGGTCACGGAGGATGATCTGGATTATCTTCCCCAGGAGGTGGGCTCCGGCCATGTGGAGATCCCGGGACTGACAGATCAGGAGACCTTACAGGAGGCTGCGGAGGCAGAGCAGCAGATGCCGGAGCTGACAGTAGAGAAAACCCTGCATTTTACGGAAAGCGATGGAATGCAGAAACCGGTACAGAGTGATATTCTGATGCATTACTCTATGGACAAGAGCATTTACTTTGCCACACTGGATCAGTACAAGTACAATCCGGCTACGATCTTTTCCGCGGAAGAAGGCATGGCGGGAACCGCCTGTGCGGCGGGAGAAGGAAATTCGCTTTTTTAAAATG
>ERZ780052.763-NODE-763-length-11472-cov-2.164229_pt1 | contig 11472 bp, 7 predicted proteins | sample MGYA00511845_ERZ780052 | MGnify/ENA primary metagenome ERZ780052 (study PRJEB29588, sample SAMEA1970897) | human gut metagenome | biome: human gut; feature: human-associated habitat; material: faeces | place: Denmark | collected 2008/2010 ...
GGTTTTAGCGTGTTTCACGATGTTTTTGTGGATTTTCTTCTTCAGGCAGGCAGGTTTCTTTTGATAATCCGCACAAATTTCAGACACATGATTTATTCAATGTGTAAAGTTAAACGATATTATTACTATCAATAACAAAAAATAGTATAACAGTCTTGACTTTTATTACTATTAGTGTTAGAATACTCGCATAGGGTAATGGTTTACAGGAAATGACTTGAAATCCTGCAAGGTTAAACTGTTACTTTATTAAACAGCTATTTCCTTCTTTTTTTATTATTTTGTGGGCGTAAGAAAACGGAGTGCGTAATGCACTCCGTTTTCTTTTATACGAATTTTCTGAATATAACAAAATAATTGCAACACCGTAGCATCCGCCCATACATTTAAACGCAACTTCTATATATACAAAAACAGTCGGGCGACAATGATTTGCATTTTGCAAACTGTCTGCCCGACCGCAATTTTCAATTTTCCATTTTCAACTTTCAATTTAAAAAAACTTACGCTCGGTCATAATATGTTTTTATTATTACATACTATCTTCCCGAACCGGGTGCAGCGGCACGCTGCCGATCAATCTGTTTTTTGATTTTGTCAAAGGTTACACCGTATTTTTCGGCAATGTCTTTGGCATAGCTTACACCTTGAGGCGGAGCGATGAAAACCTTGAACGAACGCTGTCCGTTTTCGACACCTGTTACCAGACTTTCAACCTTGCTGTCGCCCTTTACGGTTGTGTTCACCTCGTCAAGATTGCGAGCCAAATCATGCATATGGGTATTAAAAATCGCCCTTGTGCCGAGATATCGCATTGATTTGACAACATCACGGGCAATGTACAAGCCCTCGGCAACATTGGTTGTTGCAAGGCTTTCGTTGAGCAAAAGCAGGCTGTAACGGCTTGCCGAGGAGAAAATTTCGGCAAGTCTTTTGCTTTCTTCACCGAGTCTGCCGAGGTCAACGGTATCGTTTTCATCGGCAGGAAAATGCGTGAAAATGCTGTCGCATGGGCTGAATTTCATCTGCGTTGCAGGAACATATATTCCGTTCTGTGCAAGCAGAAACGCAAGTCCGACCGCCTGAGTAATCGTGGTTTTACCGCCACGGTTCGGACCTGTCAGAATGTAAATTCGCCTGTCATCGTTAAAATCAATATCGTTTGTGACAATATCCAAATTCTCACCGTTTGCCGATTTTATGCCGAGTTTGAGGTTGTAAACATCTCTAAGACAGCAGTTTCTGTCCTCTTTCGGCAAAACTTCTGCCTTGCACAGCGGAAGATTTTTCTTTTTCATCTTATCACAAAGCTCTGCAAAGCGAATATAGAAAATGATTTCTGGCATAAGTGAAACGAACGAATAGCCATTGACATTGACATATCTGTTGAGCATTGATTTTATGTCATTTACGGTTCTGCGGAGGATATCGGTCACAACATTTTTGAGTGCGTCAGACATGGGATCTGCGCCGGTCAGCGAGCTGTTCATAGTGTGGTTTACATCCTGCTGAGCGCCCACAACAAACTGTCCCAGCCCGAACTGCGAGGTTGACGGATTGGACGGATGAAAGCTTAAAAATCCCGAAACATCGTTGCCGTGGTGCAGTTCGCTGTCACGGTTTGTAAACTTCATAAATCTTTTGAGAATACCGCTGTCGGTAAATTCTTTGTCATTGAGTGAGATTACACCCACACTCTTTGGGCGGAGCAAATCGTCAAGATTCACACCGAGTGTAATGCTCTTGAGCTTTTGAGCCTTTGCAAGCGTATCTATTATATCCTTTTTTAGTTCGGGAAAACCGCTGTCATTGTAAATTGACTGAACATTTTTCTTGAGTTCAAGCAGACCCTGCGACTTTACTTCAATTGTTTCAAGCGTGTTTTTTATTCTTGTAATGCAATCGACATAGCCGTCCATTTCACGAAGTCGGTTTACAAGCTGCCACAAGGAAGATGCCTCGGTATCCTTTTGAAAGCGCTCAATTTCACGCAAATCGTTCAGCTTTACAAGGAGTGCGGATAGATCATCACGAAGTTTCGGAAAACGGAGAAAATCCTCAAAAACATCGCAACGATATTTTATAACTTCCTCGTCATCCGTAATATTTATCAGCAGCTGCTTTATGCTGTTGCGTTCATACTGCTCTTTTGTGAGAGCGTCACATATATAATCAACCGACAAATCATTCAGCGCCTCTTTGTTGAGAGTTCTGTAGGATGCATTTGAATTTGTCGGGTGCAATAAGCTGAAATTTTCCATAATTCACCGCCGAAAAAATTTGCCGTGTAACGGCTTTAATTGAATGATAGCACAAAAAATTTTTGTTTTCAACCGACAAATCGAAAATTTGCACTTTGGCTGATTGTGTGATATCATAGCTTTGGAGCAGATTGCTCTCAAAACCAAAATAACGGTCGGGAGGATTGACTTATGGATAAAAAGATGCTTGACAGAATTAACGAGCTTGCAAAAAAGAAAAAGGAACAGGGACTTACCGAGGCTGAGCAAAAAGAACAGAAAGAGCTGTACAAAATTTATCTCGGTGAAATCCGCACACAGTTCAACGCAACACTTGACAATGTAAGCGTTGAAGAAAAGGACGGCACGGTAAAACCGTTCAAAGAGGCATACAAAAAGCCGTATGACAAAAACTGATTTTGACATTCAGACAGAAGTCATGCGAAAATTTAATTACACAGTCAAACAAAAAAGCAGTTCCGATTTTGGAACTGCTTTTGTTTTATAAAGTTATTTAATTACTTGTATCTTCTTCCGCCCTTTTGGCTGTTCTTTGGAAGCTGAATTTCGGCAGTATCGTACTTACTGCGTCTTTCGGACTTTCTGCCTGAAGATGAGTAATCATCGGCATAATCATCGTTACTGCTGTAACGCTGTGGCTGTGCAGATTTGCTCTTTGGAGCGTTACTTCTGCCGCTGACTGTGACTCTCTTCTTTCTGTTGAGAACAGTTGAAATTACAAAGTACGCAATGCCTGCAACACCAAGTGAAAGTAAAACGAGTGAAACATAGAACATCCAATGACCGTTGTCACCCTTGCTGTTATTGTTCTTGATGAAGTTAAAGTCATCGCCGTCAGAACCCGATGTGTCGGTATTTTTAAGATTTTTTGCGATATCCGACCAGTCGTTGCTTGAAAGAGTTTTTTCGTCAATGTTATCGTCAGACTTGATGAGTGACGCTGACGGAGCAGTATTTGACGGAGCAACATATGACTGACCGCCGCCTACATATGACGGCTCAGAGTAGTAGTAAGTCTGACTGCTGCTGTAATTATTGTCATAACTGTTATTGTTGTAGTCATAGCTACTGTCATAGTTATAGTTGTTGTCATATGACGAATCACTTGACGAATAGCCGGGATCTACATATGATGAACTGTCCGACGAGTCCGGATACACAGGATCGGGCTGCGGCTGCGGCTCAGGCTCCGGTGATGGTTCCGGTTCCGGTTCGGGCTCGGGCTCTACGGGTTCAACATAGTGCCTGGACCCTCCCCCGGCACCACCCTCCTCCCCGACTGCCGATACGGAAAAGCTCACAGCAGAAATGCTCAAAAGTGCCGTCAGAAAAATTGCGCAAAGCTTTGAATGTTTTTTCATAAAAGCCCCTTTCTTCAGAATAATCTGAAAATGCGTCTGTTGTATGTCCGATATCAATTATTTTGAGCTTTTATCGGATGCCGATGTTGTTGACGCCGCTGTTGTAGGCTCAACCGCAACGAAGAAGAGTTCGGGCTTATACTTGTCAATAACCGAAGTGTTTTCTTCATACTTGAGTTTCTCTGCAAGACTGTCAATGTACTTTGAAAATTCGTCTGACTTCATTGACGCAAGTACACCGGCTCTGTTTGATTCGTTGCCGATATAGCTGTCAACATCCTTGTTGACGTCTTTCTTATAAACGAGATAGTAGATTGCGCTGTCGCCGCTGCCGACCTTGAGAGTTTCAGCCTTGCCTGTTTTAAGCTTGCCGATAGCCTTTTTAAGCTCGTCACCGATTGAGCTCTTGTCGAGAACTTCTACATTTGAAACAGAAGAATCTGTTCCCGAACCGCTTGACTTCTTGTATGATGCAATAACATCCTCAAAAGAACCGCCCTTGTTAAGGTCATTCTTGTAACCGTTAAGCTGATCCTCAACCTTCTTGATTTCCTTGTCGCTCATTGCAACATTTTTTGATGAACCTGCCTCATCTTTTGTTGATGTATAAAGGTTCACGGGAAGATATGAGTAGTCCGTATAGTTTTCCTTGAAATACTTTGTAAGGTCGGCGTCGGAAACTTCCTTTGAACCGCCCTTGCCGTAAACTGCTTTGAAAAGAGCCTCATACTTTGTGTTGTAGAGAGTTGTGCAGTATGCAAAGCTGTCGAGTGAAACGCCGTACTTTTCATACTGCTTCTTCATCGGCATTACATAACCCTGTGACGCATACGGGCCGACATTCCAGTATGTTTCAGCCTGACTTGTTGCGGAGTCAAGAGTTGCCTGACCGATGTTTACATTTTCCTTTTTAAGCTGTTCGTCAACTACGAGGTAGCTGAGGCACATTTTCTTAGCCTGATCTTTAATCCACTCTCTTGCAACCTGCTCGTTGCCGTCATCGTCCTTGATTTTTTCATCAAGCCACTTGTCAGATGTCGAATCATAATCGTCAAGCTTTTTAGCAAATGACTCAGCCTGACTGTAAGCTGCATTGAGTGAGTAGATATAAACGCCGATGGCAAGCTCGTTGTCGCTTGTCTTATACGACCATTCTTTGTTAAGAGTTGTGGGTGTACAACCTGCAATTGCAAAAACTGAGAACATCATAACAATTGCAAGTAAAAATGAACCAACCTTGATATTAGGCTTCATAGTTTTTTACCGTCCTTCTGAAAAATTAAATGCAAAGTGTCCTGCAAACACACTTTCACAGGATAATGTACCTTACGATTATACACAAAAAAATCGTCATTGTCTACATTTTTATAAAATTTTGTTGAGAATTTCCACCGAAAAACAGCATTTTTGTAGTTTCGGGAGGTTTTTCCTTAACAAATTACGGCTTTATACCGTTAAATTACTGCACACCGAAAATTTTGGTGAGGATTTCAAGCGGAGCGGAACTGTTTTTGCACTCAACCGCAACGCACGGTTTTGCTCCGGCAACAAGCTTTGCCTTTCCGCCCAAAGCAATGAGCAAGTCGGCAACCTGAGGGGATTTGAGTTCGTTTACAAAGAGCATGAGCGTTGTGCCATTCTGTCTGATTTCGTAAATGCCCATTGAGTAAGCCTTGTTACGCACAAGGGCAATGTCGATAAGTCCGAGAACCGAGTTCGGAATCTTGCCGAATCTGTCCTGCAGCTCGTCAATAACATCGTCTGCGTCCTCGTTACTGCGGATATCGGCAATTCTGCGGTAAACATCAAGACGAAGTGTAAGACTTTCAACATAGCTTTCGGGAATATGAGCGTCAACCGAAATATCAATAAGACAGTCGAGGTCTTTTGTGACATTCTGCTCGCCCTTTTCCTCGCTTACTGCCTCATCAAGAAGCTTGAGGTACATATCGTAACCGACCGATTCCATATGCCCGTGCTGCTGTGCGCCCATAATATTGCCCGCACCTCGCAGTTCAAGGTCACGCATTGCAATGCGGAAGCCGCTGCCGAATTCTGTAAATTCCCTGATTGCGGCAAGCCTTTTCTGCTGAATCTCCGTGAGAACCTTGTTCCGTCTGAAGGTAAAGTAGGCATATGCCCTTCGTGAACTTCTGCCCACACGGCCTCTGAGCTGATGCAACTGCGAAAGTCCCATACAGTCGGCATTTTCTATAATAAGGGTGTTGGCATTCGGCAAATCGACACCCGTTTCGATAATTGTCGTGCAGACAAGCACATCAATCTCCTGTTCAAGCATCTGTCGCCAAACTTCGCTGAGTTCGCCCTCTTTCATTTTGCCGTGACCGATTGCGATTTTTGCCTCGGGAACAGCCTCCTGAATTTTTGCGGCACATGAAGAAATTGTTTCAACATTGTTGTGAAGATAGAACACCTGACCGCCACGGCGGAGTTCACGGCGGATTGCCTCGTTGATAACCGCATCATCGTGTTCAAGCACATAGGTCTGAACAGGCTGACGGTTTGTCGGAGCTTCTTCGATAACGCTCATATCACGCAGACCGCTCATTGCCATATTGAGGGTTCTCGGAATAGGAGTAGCCGAGAGCGTAAGCACATCGACATTTTTGCACAGTTCCTTGAACCTCTCCTTTTGGGCAACACCGAAACGCTGTTCCTCATCTATGATTGCAAGTCCGAGGTCACGGAATTCAACATCCTTCTGCACAAGTCTGTGAGTTCCGACAATCATATCAATTTCTCCTCGCTTTAGCTTTTGGAGAATTTCTTTCTGCTGTTTTGCTGTACGGAATCTTGAAAGCAGTTCCACACGAACGGGATAGCCCTCAAAACGCTTGATTACCGTCTGATAATGCTGCCATGCGAGGATTGTTGTGGGGCAGAGCAATGCGCATTGCTTTGAATCTGCAATACACTTAAAGGCGGCACGGAGTGCAACCTCTGTTTTGCCGAATCCGACATCACCGCAGAGAAGTCTGTCCATCGGCGACGAACGCATCATATCATGCTTGATTTCCTCACAACAACGCAGCTGGTCGGGAGTTTCGTCATATTCAAAGCTGAGTTCAAAATCTCTCTGCCACTCGTTATCAGCCGAAAAGGCATAGCCCTTGGCTTTCATACGCTGTGAGTAAAGCTCAATAAGCTCCTTGGCAATGTCCTTGACAGAGGTTTTAACCCTTGCCTTTGCCTTTTGCCAGTCGCCCGAACCGAGTCGGTTTAGCTTAACCCTTGAATCCTCTTTCGGACCTATATATTTTGCAACCATATCAAGCTGTGTGACAGGCACATAAAGCACATCGCCCTTTGCGTAGTCAATCTTGATATAGTCCTTTATAACTCCGTGAGTATCAATTTTTCTTATACCGCCGAACACACCGATACCGTGAACATTGTGTACAACATAATCACCGGGGGCAAGCTCGGAAAGGCTGTAAATTTCCTGTCCCGTCTTTTTTTTCTTCTTTTTGGACTTTTCGGGACGGTACGAAACCTGACTGTAGGTTATTGCAAAAAACTTTTGTGACGGATACTCAAAGCCCGCACTCAATGCACCCTGCATAACAAGCAATTCGCCCTTTGAAATCTTATCCGCACCCTCGCTGTAAACAGCGTTTATGCCGTCTGCGTTAAAGGTGTCACAAAGATTTTTGGCAGCTCTTTCTGTTCCTGCAAAGATAACGCCCTTGCTTTCGGGGGTAAAAAGTCCGTCAACATCTTCTTTTAGCTGTTTATACGAACCGCCCCATGCCGAGAGCTGTTTTGTTGAAAAGCTGATGATTTCCGACAGCTTGAGAGGCATACTTCCGTGAACAAAGTTTTCAAGCACGATTGTTCCGTGACTTTGCAAAAACTCGGTACATTCGTTGAATGTGAGCGCAAAGCGGTCAAAACCTCTGCAAAGGGTTCCGTCCTCAAAGCCTTGCATAAGGGTTTCATTGCTGATAAAGTCCATTGACTTTCCCCGTTCCTGAATTGCAGTAAATTCGGACGCAAAAACGAGGGTGTTTCTGTCGAGATAATCAAAAAGCGACTCGGGTTTATCGTAAATCTGATTGATAAATTTGTCCGCATTGGCAATCATTGCACCGCTGCGGATAAGCTCTGCCTCTGAAAAAAGTTTTTCCTTGGCTTTGGCGCGGTTCTTGGAACGGAGGAGCTTTGCCTTGTGTTCAATTTTATCTGCAAGGGCGGCTCTGTCCTCAATTACGATTTCGGTTGAGGGCGAAAGCGTAATTTTGTCAGCCTTTTTAAATCTTCTCTGTGTTTCAATGTCAAAATAGCTGAGGTCGGTAATTTCATCGCCCCAAAATTCACATCTCACGGGATAGTCGCTGTCGGGCATAAAGAAGTCGAGAATACCGCCTCTCAGCGAAAACTGACCGCTGCCCTCTACCGCATCAAAGCGTTCGTAGCCGAGCAGAGTAAGTGCCTTTGTCGCCTTTTCAAGCGAGAGCTCCCTGCCCTCTTCAAATTCAATAACCGACTGTTCAAGCACATTTTTCGGAACGGTAAGCTGTGCCGCCGCATCAACACACGCAATTGCAACATCACATTCATGATTGATAAGCTTGAGCAAAACTTTAAGTCTTGCGTGCTCGTACTCGTGAGAACGACTTTGAAAGTCAAGAAAGTTGAAGTCACGCACGGGATAAACATAGGCACGAAGTCCCATGCACGAAAGGTCGTTGCACAGAGTCTGCGCCTCTTTTTCATCGGAGGCAAGACAAAATGCCGTGACGCCCTTGAGGCGGCACAGCGCATAGATGATATTTGATTTGTTAATTGTTGAAAGTCCCGAAGCACAGACCGTTCTGCCCGGCTTGACATTCTTTTCAAGCGTTTTGAAAACGGGTGACTCTTTGAGGACATCAACAAGAAAGTTGAGATTATTCATTTCTTTGTCCCTTTTCAGTTGAACAAATTCATAGCTCGGTCAGTTTTGCCGTCAATAATCAGCTCGATTGCTTTTTCGGCATTGTCAAAAATTTCATCGAGTTTTTTCATTTCATCGGGAGTGAACTTTGAAAGCACCCAGTCGGCAAGGTCCCAGTCGGGATTTGGCTTTGCACCTATGCCAACCTTGATGCGCGGAAACTTGTCACTGCCGCTGAGATAGATTATACTGCGCATTCCCCTTTGACCGCCGTCACTGCCCTTTGAACGGATACGCATTTTTCCGACATCAAGCGAAATGTCATCAAAAATTACAATGACATTTTCGGGAGGAATTTTGTAGAAGTTCATCGCCTCAACAACTGCCTGACCGCTGTTGTTCATATATGTTGTGGGTTTCATCAGCATAACTTTTGCGCCGTTTACAGTGCAAGTGCCGATAAAGCTTTTGTATTTTATCTTGTTCACATCACAACCGAGCTTGTCGGCAATGCGGTCAATTGCAAGCCAGCCTGCGTTGTGGCGTGTGTTTTCGTATTTTCTGTCGGGATTTCCGAGCCCCACTACAATGTACTCGATTGAACCCGTTGATTTGTTTTTTCCGAACATATCCGTTTCCCTCTTATTTATATTATATGTATTCTGAAATTTAAATTAACCTTTTCCGAAGCTTACAACAACCCAGTCATCGTTGCCGAGATGATAAGGATTTCCGCAATACGGGCAGTTGCGTTCTCTTGTTGCATCAAAGCTTGCGCCGCAGCTTTTACAGGTTACTTTTTTCATTGTGAAAACTCCGTCATCCATGGCGTTCACACTTCTGCAAACGGTAAGTCTGAACTTTTCGTTTTTAACCCTAAATGAAGAATTTTTGTTTTTCACGGTTGTTGCATAAACGGTCATATCAACATAGCAACAGCCGTTTGTGACATTGAATGAATTAAGCTTTGACACTCCTCTGTACTTGATGTCAACAATATCTCCGAAAGGATTTTTCATCGGATTGCCCTCATAGACTGCGAGGTTTGTGTAATCATCGCTGAAAATCATAATCTTAAGCAAAGCAAGCACCTTGCCGATAAAGTATTCATATGAGAAGTTGGGATTAACCTCTTTCATAAGCCACGGAAGTCTTTTCTGACAATTGAAGTGCGGACCTATCATAGGAATGCTCTTTGCCGCACCGACAAAAAGTCCGAAAAGCGTTTTTAATGCCCATGCAAGGTACCCCGCCAAAAGTCCGCCGAGCAGTACGGGGATTGCTCTTATGCCGATTTCATAGACCATATTTGCGGTTGCGGGATCAAAAGTTCCGTCCTTTACAACCACCCATACCGTAAATGCCGCAACAGCGGCAATTCCGCCGAGAAGGTACGGAGCAAGCACCTTTTTCGTTGACTTGTTCGCAAGCGAATAGGTTTTTACAAAGTAGAAGTTTGTAACCTTCGGGAACAAATCGTCCATAATAAAGCGAGTTTTGCAGTTTTTACAACCGTTGAGAAGCTCTCTTACACTGCTTACCGCACCGCAGTTCGGACACGAACACGCAACCTCGGAATTTTGGTTTTCAAGCCTTGTAATCATTGTGTAAAAGAAAAATCTGTCCTTGATTTTTTTCTTTTTCTTTCCGTCTTTAAAGTATTTCTCCGTAACCTCATATGTCTTTGACGCAATGTTACTCTTACATTCGCCCATATCGTAGGCAGTACAAGCATTTATGGGGACTTCATTCTTCACCGTTTCCTTATCGGTAAAAGCGGTCCGAATCTTTACACCCTTTTCGTCAAGTCTTTTCTTCTGTAGGTCAAGCGCAAAGTCGAGGTCGATTGACGCAATATCCGGATTTTTGCCCTCATTGCACCACAATTCGTACTCATCGACAAAGCGGTTCATTATTTTGTTATCTGAATCGGAGCCGTAAACTATACCAAACAAAATTAAATCACCCTCACATATTGTACCGTTTTATTCCTGAAAAATTTGCAGTAAAACAGCGAAATGGCGGGTTAGTTAAAACCCGCCTGTTTAATTACATAATTAAATTGTTCGCCTATCAACCGAAAGCGGCTGTGAACGGCTTGTCGTTGTAGATTCTTGCGATAGCCTCTGCAAATGTAGGAGCAACAGGAAGAATTGTGAACTTGTCAATCATCTTTTCCTTCGGAACAGGAATTGTGTCAAGAAGAACAACTTCCTTGATTGCGCTGTTCTGAATTCTCTCGATTGCAGGACCTGAAAGAACTGCGTGAGTAGCGCAAGCGTAAACCTCTGTTGCACCGCCCTTTTCAACAATAGCGTTAGCGGCATTGCAGAGAGTACCTGCTGTGTCAATCATATCGTCAACGAGGATAACCTTCTTACCCTTTGCGTCACCGATGATGTTCATAACCTCACAAACATTAGCCTTTGGTCTTCTCTTGTCGATAATAGCAAGACCTGTGCCGATTTTTGAAGCGAAGTTTCTTGAACGAGTTACAGAACCGAGGTCAGGAGAAACAACGATATAATCATCATTTTTGCCACCGATTTTCTCTCTCATATGGTTTGCGAGAAGTGATGCGCCCTGAAGGTGGTCAACAGGAATGTTGAAGAAGCCCTGAATCTGATTTGCGTGAAGATCCATTGTAAGCACACGGTCAGCACCTGCGCAGGTGATGATGTCTGCACAAAGCTTAGCCGAGATCGGATCTCTTGCCTTAGCTTTTCTGTCCTGTCTTGCATAGCCGAAGTATGGCATAACAACTGTGATTCTTGCAGCAGATGCACGCTTCATGGCATCAATCATTATGAGCATTTCCATAAGATTGTCGTTGACGGGAGCACAGGTTGACTGAACAATAAAGCAGTCGCTGCCACGAACAGATTCGTGAAGAGAAACAGAGATTTCGCCGTCTGAGAACTGTGTACAGTCACTCTTACCAAGCGGCAGACCG
>ERZ780052.768-NODE-768-length-11417-cov-2.833920_pt1 | contig 11417 bp, 12 predicted proteins | sample MGYA00511845_ERZ780052 | MGnify/ENA primary metagenome ERZ780052 (study PRJEB29588, sample SAMEA1970897) | human gut metagenome | biome: human gut; feature: human-associated habitat; material: faeces | place: Denmark | collected 2008/2010 ...
GGCAGTGTCGATCTCCATGGCATACGTAAAGGGACCTTTCTGTTCGAGGATCAGTCCGTCTTTTGTACAGGGATGATTAACCAGCTGGTCGAGAGATACTCCATAGATATCAGCCAGACGCATCAGAGAATCCAGATCCGGTGTCCGTTTGCTGGTTTCGTAGTTAGAATAAGCCTGTCTGGAAATATTGAGCAAGTCACTGATCTCTTGCTGAGTGTAGTGATGTGCTTTACGAAGACGGTATAAATTTTCAACAAGCTGAATATTAGACATTGCTGTACCTCCATTTACAGGGAATTGTTAAAAGCTTAGTAAATTATAACAATTTTCCCTATAAATAGATATCTATGCGACAAAACGTAGCGAAAGAACAAAAAGCCACAAAAAGTTGATATCAGAGTTTACTGAGTGTACTGTTATGATAGGAAGAAGAAAAGGTAACGTCTTCGCCGAACCATTCGGGCGGAGTAAAGTGATTGGCAGTCTCTTCATCCGGAAATTCTACTTCTGCAAGCATCAGAGGCGCAAGGTCTCCGGAAAAAATATCAAGCTCAATAAAGAGGAAATCCTTAAGAGGGATCACATATCTTTTTTTTGTGATCAGCCGTCCGTCGATTTTTTCTTTTAAATGTTCATAGGATTCTTTTGTCAGCGGAAGGTTGTATTCTTCCCGGATCATCATTCCTTTGGATTTGTAAGTCAGAATGTAGTCATTGTTGTCCCGGCGGATACGTACCACAGGTGCAGTGGAGAGGTATCCCTGTTCGATCTTGCGGCATGGATATGATGAAAGAGCAAAGGGGACAGATGAAATCAGATATTTGCGCTCGATTTCCATGAAAAACTCCTTTCTTTGAAAACATCGTTTGTTGTTTGATATTCGGTATCATCATAATATGAAAAACGGAAAATGTAAACGGGGAGGCATTGCATTTTTAACAGGGATTTGCTACACTTTTTACCATATGAAAGAAATGAAAATCAGGTTCAGATTTTAAGTCAGGAGGAAATGATCATGAAACAGATTGCGGTATTTCTCGCAGAAGGATTTGAAGAAATCGAAGGACTTACGGTTACGGATCTGCTGCGCAGGGCAGGCGTTACTGTGACGAACGTATCGGTCACAGGAGAAAAGACAGTACATGGCTCACACGGAATCGGTGTCGAGGCAGACGCCCTGTTTGAGGAGATGGAGTTTGAGGGAATGGATATGCTCGTACTGCCGGGTGGGATGCCGGGGACAAAGCATTTGAAAGAACACAGAGATTTGTGTGTGCTGCTCAAAGAATTTTATGCAAAAGAGCGTTATCTGGCAGCAATCTGTGCAGCGCCTACTGTATTTGGAGAACTGGGATTTCTGGACGGCAGAAAAGCATGCTGTTATCCGGGCATGGAGTCAGGGCTTTCTCACGCAGAGACAAATGAAGAGCCGGTAAATGTAGACGGGCATATGATCACAAGCCGGGGACTGGGAACCGCGATTCCATTCGCATTGAAGCTGATCGAGCTCCTGTGCGGAAAGGAAAAGGCAGAAGAAATCGGGCATGGAGTAGTTTATTATTAAAAAGTACTGGAAATATTGAAGTGACTATGCTATACTAATTCAATGACTGCGAATATACAATTTGCGTTTGAATGGTACGAATCAAGGAGGAAATAGAAAGATGAGTTTACAGGTAGAAAAGTTAGAGCATAATATGGCGAAGCTTACAGTAGAAGTAGCTGCAGAAGATGTAGAGAAAGCACTGCAGGCAGCTTACTTAAAACAGCGCAAACAGATCAACATTCCGGGATTCCGTAAAGGAAAAGTTCCGCGTCAGATGATCGAAAAAATGTACGGACCGGAAGTATTCTATGATGAAGCAGCAAACAACATGATTCCGGACGCATATGCAAAAGCTTATGATGAAAGTGAACTGGACATCGTGTCTCAGCCGAAGATCGAGGTTGTACAGATGGAAAAAGGAAAACCGTTCATTTTCACAGCAGAAGTAGCTACAAAACCGGAAGTGACACTCGGAGATTACAAAGGACTGAAAGTAGATAAAGTATCTACAAGAGTGACACAGAAGGAAGTTGATGAAGAGATTGAAAAAGAGCGCGAGCGCAATGCAAGAACAATCGAAGTGACAGACCGCGCAGTTCAGGATAAAGATGAAGTAACATTAGATTTCGAAGGATTTGTAGACGGTGTTGCATTTGAAGGTGGAAAAGGAGAAGATTATCCGCTGACAATCGGTTCCGGATCATTCATTCCTGGATTTGAAGAGCAGCTGATCGGAGCTGAGATCGACAAAGAAGTAGAAGTGAATGTGACATTCCCGAAAGAGTATCACTCTGAAGAGCTTGCAGGAAAAGATGCTACATTCAAGTGTACAGTACACACAATCAAAGCAAAAGAGCTTCCGGAGCTGGATGATGAATTTGCTTCTGAAGTTTCTGAATGTGAGACAATGGACGCATACAGAGCGGAAGTAAAGAAAAACATCAAAGAGCGCAAAGAGAGAACCGGAAAAGAAAAGAAAGAAAACCAGGCAGTAGATCAGGCAATCGAGAACGCACAGATGGATATTCCGGAAGCAATGATCGAGTTCCAGGTAAGACAGATGGCAGATGATTTTGCACGCCGCATTCAGCAGCAGGGTCTGACTGTAGAACAGTACTTCCAGTTTACAGGAATGACAGCAGAGAAGATGATGGAAGAGATGAGACCACAGGCTGAAAAGAGCATCAAGACAAGACTGGTTCTGGAAGCGATCGTAAAAGCTGAGAACATTGAAGTTTCTGATGAGCGTGTAGAAGAAGAACTCACAAAAATGGCGGAAGCATACCAGATGGAAGTGGAAAAACTCAAAGAGTTTATGGGAGAGAACGAGAAGAAACAGATCAAAGAGGATCTTGCAGTTCAGGAAGCAATCACTCTGCTTGTAAACGAATCTGTAGAGGGATAATCTGTTCTGGTACATAACAGTACCGTGAATCCGCAGTGAGAGGGGGCCGCAGGCAGCGGCAGATTAAGTCAGCATAATAAGGAGGAAAAGCAAATGAGTTTAGTACCTTATGTTATTGAACAGACAAGCCGTGGAGAGCGCTCTTACGACATTTATTCAAGACTGTTAAAAGAAAGAATCATTTTTCTGGGAGAAGAGGTCAATGATGTATCTGCGAGTGTGATCGTAGCACAGCTTCTTTTCCTGGAAGCGGATGATCCGAATAAGGATATCCAGTTATATATCAACAGCCCGGGAGGTTCCGTGACAGCGGGACTGGCAATCTACGATACCATGCAGTACATCAAATGTGATGTTTCTACAGTCTGCATCGGTATGGCAGCAAGCATGGGGGCATTCCTTCTTTCCGGTGGAGCGAAGGGAAAACGTTTTGCACTTCCAAACGCAGAGATCATGATCCATCAGCCATCCGGCGGAGCACAGGGACAGGCAACTGAGATTTCGATCGCAGCAGAGCACATCCTGAGAACCCGTCAGAAATTAAACGAGATCATGGCGGCAAACACAGGGCAGCCATTGGAGACGATCAAGGCTGATACAGAACGTGATAACTTCATGTCTGCAGAAGAAGCAAAAGCTTATGGATTAATAGATGAGGTAATTGCCAAACATTAATGTTGTGTCGGCAATATGAGGTGAGAGTGATATGGCAGGAAAAGCAAGTGATGATATAGTAAGATGCTCCTTCTGTAATAAGCCGCAGTCTCAGGTGAGAAAGCTGATCGCAGGGCCGAACGGCGCTTATATCTGTGATGAGTGTATCGAGGTCTGCTCGGAGATTATAGAAGAAGAGTTTGAATACGATGATGACAGAAGAGAATTTGATGATATCAATCTTTTGACACCAGAGGAGATCAAGGCATTCCTTGATGAATATGTAATCGGACAGGACGAGGCAAAGAAGGTTCTTTCTGTTGCTGTATACAATCATTACAAGCGGATCATGGCAGGTTCTGATCTGGGCGTGGATCTGCAGAAGAGTAATATTCTGATGCTTGGACCGACCGGATGCGGAAAGACTCTGCTTGCCCAGACCCTCGCAAAGATACTGAATGTTCCGTTTGCCATCGCAGATGCGACAGCTCTGACAGAGGCCGGATATGTGGGGGAAGATGTAGAAAGCATCCTCCTGAAAGTGATTCAGGCAGCAGATGGCGATATTGAACGTGCAGAGCATGGTATTATTTATATTGATGAGATTGACAAGATCACAAGAAAGTCTGAGAATCCTTCCATTACCAGAGATGTATCCGGAGAGGGAGTTCAACAGGCGCTTTTAAAGATCATTGAGGGAACCGTTGCATCTGTTCCGCCGCAGGGCGGAAGAAAGCATCCGCATCAGGAGTTTATTCAGATTGATACGACGAATATTCTCTTTATCTGTGGTGGTGCATTCGAAGGTATGGAGAAGATTATTGACAACCGTATCGGTAAGAAATCCATCGGTTTCAATGCAGAGATCGCAGACCGTTCTTCCGACAAGAAGGTTGGCGAGATTTTAAAGCAGGTATTGCCAGAGGATTTTGTAAAGTATGGTCTGATTCCAGAGTTTATCGGACGTGTGCCAGTCAGTGTTACGTTGGATCTTCTGGATGAGGATGCGTTGGTACAGATTTTGTCAGAGCCAAAGAACTCCATCTGCAAGCAGTATAAGAAGCTGTTTGAATTAGACGGTGTCGAATTGATCTTTGATGAAGATGCGCTTCGTGAGATTGCGAAGGAAGCTATGACAAGAAAGACCGGTGCGAGAGGACTGCGTGCGATCATTGAGAAGACGATCATGGAACAGATGTATGAGATTCCTTCTGATGATACCGTTGTCAGCTGCCGTATTACTAAGGATATGGTGGATGGCGTTGCAGGTCCGATCATTGAGCGCTCAGACGAACCAAGAACGAAGAAAAACGCTTCCCGTAAGCGTATAAAGCAAGAGGATTCAATCGCGTAATGGTTATCAAATCAGCAGAATTAGAAACAGTATGCGGCATTACGAGTAAATTGCCGGAAAATACATTCCCGGAGATTGCTTTTGCGGGCAAATCAAATGTTGGAAAGTCTTCGCTGATCAACGGATTATTGAACCGGAAATCGCTGGCGAGGACTTCGGCATCGCCCGGAAAGACACAGACGATCAACTTCTACAATATCAACAAGAATCTGTATTTTGTTGATCTGCCCGGTTATGGCTATGCGAAAGTATCGCAGGAAATCCGTAACAAATGGGGCAAGATGATTGAACGGTATCTGCATGCGTCGACACAGTTAAAGGCAGTATTGCTTTTGGTTGATATCCGGCATGCACCGGGAGAAAATGATGTAACGATGTATAACTGGATCGTGGCAAATGGATATGAGCCGGTTATCATTGCGACGAAGCTGGACAAGATCAAGCGGAGTCAGAAAGACAAGAACATAAAAGTGATTCGAGAGACACTGGGATGTGGAAAAGAGACAAAAATAATTCCCTTCTCCGCTGTATCAAAACAGGGAAAAGAGGAGATTTGGAACTTGATTGAGGATTCTATTCAGACATCCACAGTTGATTGACAAGATATTCATAAATGCCGGAACTTTTGCTGCGCCAGTTGTTGCAAATGGTTTCGGCTTGTGATTTTGTTGGGACATCGAATTTCAGATCGATCAAGGTTTCCTTTCGATCTTTGATGATGCACTGTACGGTGTACCAGTTCGAATCGTTGTAAAAGTAGTCCGCATAGATTTCGGACTCTTTTTTTACGTTGATACGCTCTGCCTTGAGATATTCTAAGATATCTTCCTTGATGGCGTAAGGCAGACGGTTCTCAAAATAGGAGAGTGCCTCCTCGCCGGAGCTTGTGATCTTATAATGAATCGTGTCGCGGATTGTGTCCGTGGAGATGAACTCATCGTTGATCAGCTCGCTTAAGGACTCGTGCAGATTGAACACACTCGTGTAATCTTTTCCAACAATAAAGCCCGAGATCAGAGAGTTCGTCATCGTATAATCGGTCCGATCCAGCATATATAAAATCATCAGTTTGTATAGTAATAACCCTTCCATGATACGTTCCTCCTATTGTGTCCTTTTTACTTTACGCTACCAGAAAGCAAAAATCAAGAAAAAAAGCAAAATTAAAGGTTTACGAGTTTCATTAAGTGTGCTAAGATAAATATAATCTTTCTAAAGGTATAAAGTATCACTTCATTATTCAGTGAGATGCCCCAGAATTAGAGAATACAAATAGTTAAGTACAAAATGCAACATAAAAGTAGGTTATTTGAAAAAGGAGACACGCATGGAATTTAGAAAAATGTCTTTGGCTGAGTTGCGGGAGTATGCGAAAGAAAAAGGAATCCGCAATATTTCAACACTCAAAAAAGCCGAGCTTGCCGAGCTTCTGGAAAATATGGAGAAGATGATGGCAGCGAAGAAAAAAGAAGCCGAGCAGAAGAAAGCTGCGGAGCGCAAAAACCAGGAAATGGCAAAAGTACGTCCGGATACACGACAGGCGAACCGCATAAAGAATCCGGCAGAAAATTATCAGGAGCTTCGGAACATTGAGCCGGAGGAAGGCGAGACAGAAGCGGAGATTCAGGTATTTGACGGACAGGAATACAATCCGAAGCTAGACAGTGGTTCGGAGGCAAATGGTATTCTGGAAGTTATGACTGAGGGCTATGGATTTATCCGTAGTGCAAACTATCTGCCAGGTGATCGTGATATCTATGTATCGCCGGTACAGATCCGGAAGTTCTGTTTGAAGAAAGGTGATATCATCGGAGGTCCGGTGCGGAACAAGACACAAGGCGAGAAGTTCTCGGCACTCTTGTTTATCCGTCATGTGAATGGTATGCTGCCATCGGTCGCAGCAAAGCGGAAACCATTCGAGGATCTGACACCGATTTTCCCGAATGAGCGTATTTCACTTGACGAGACAGGTGCTCCGGTCGCTATCCGTATCGTGGATCTGCTTTCTCCGATCGGAAAGGGACAGAGAGGTATGATCGTATCGCCTCCAAAGGCAGGTAAGACAACCCTGCTGAAAGCGATTGCAAAGAGTATCAGCACAAGAAACCGGGACATGCATCTGATCGTGCTTTTGATCGATGAGCGTCCAGAGGAAGTGACAGATATCCGCGAGTCTATCGAGGGTGAAAATGTTGAGGTTATCTATTCGACATTTGATGAGCTTCCAGATCACCATAAGCGTGTATCGGAGATGGTAATCGAGCGTGCAAAACGTCTGGTCGAGCATGGCAAGGATGTTGTGATCCTGCTTGACAGTATCACAAGACTGGCAAGAGCGTACAACCTGACGGTACCACCAAGTGGAAGAACGTTGTCTGGTGGTCTTGACCCGGCAGCACTGCATATGCCAAAGCGGTTTTTCGGTGCGGCACGTAATATGCGTGAGGGCGGAAGCCTGACAATTCTTGCAACGGCACTGGTAGAGACCGGAAGCCGTATGGATGATGTCGTATTCGAGGAGTTCAAGGGAACTGGCAACATGGAGCTGGTGCTTGACCGGAAATTATCCGAGAAACGAATCTTCCCGGCAATCGATATTGCGAAGTCTGGTACGAGACGTGACGATCTGCTTTTGACTCCAGAGGAGCAGGAGGCAGTCAACATGATCCATAAGGCACTGACCTCTGCAAAGTCGGAAGAATTTACCGATGAAATCCTGAAGTTGTTCGCAAGAACAAAGAATAACCGGGAATTTATCGAGATGGTAAAGAAGATTTTGCCATATGGAAGAAGATAGGAAAACAGCCGGAATAAATGTGACAAAAATTATCAGAAATATCAAAAAAATGCTTGAATTTCTTGATATGGTATGATAAAATCCGTATGTTGTGTAATAAACAGTCTGCTATGTCTAGCACATGGTAGCAAGTATGATTTAAGAGGTGAAAGAAATGAGAGAAGGAATCCATCCAGCGTACTATCAGGCAAAGGTTGTTTGCAACTGTGGTAACGAGTTCGTAACAGGTTCAACAAAGGAAGATATTCACGTTGAAATTTGTTCAAAGTGCCATTCATTCTACACAGGTCAGCAGAAGGCTGCACAGGCTCGTGGTAGAATCGATAAGTTCAATCGTAAGTACGGTGTTCAGGCATAATACGGAAATGACATGGAATAGGCTTGTTACAATAATGTAGCAAGCCTATTTTCATATGTATGAAAAAGGTGGAGTATGAGCAGAATAAATATCGGCGGACAGGCAGTTATGGAAGGTGTCATGATGCGTAACAATGACCGATATGCTGTCGCTGTCCGAAAACCAGATAAGCAAATAGAAGTAAAGACAAATCGGTGTACAGGAACCTCCGACCGTCCGGCAGTTTGTAATCTGCCGATTGTGCGAGGGGTATTCAGTTTTGTACAGTCGCTCACTATCGGTGTGAAAACACTGATGTATTCGGCACAGTTCTTTGAGGACGAGGAAGAGGAAGCGCCGAAGAAGGAAAAGAAAAAGAAGAAAGAAAAAACGAAAGAACAGGAATCACGTGCGGAGAAAGCAGAGATGGCAGGGACCGTTACATTTTCGATTGTGCTGGCAGTCGGGCTTTTTTTTTTGCTTTCGGCGTGGGTTGCGTCGGTGTTGGATGCTGTGATAAAAAGCCATGTGCTGATCGGACTGATTGAAGGCGTGATCCGTCTGGCAATTTTTCTTGGGTATGTGATTGCGATTTCACGTATGGAAGATATTAAGCGGACGTATATGTATCATGGTGCAGAGCACAAGACAATCAACTGTCTGGAACATGGAAATGAGCTGACGGTGGAGAATGTCATGCAGGCATCGCGGTTTCATAAGCGATGTGGAACGAGTTTTCTGTTCATCGTTATGATTGTAAGTATTTTGGTGTTTATGTGTATTACAGTAGATGCCATGTGGCTGCGGTTATTGCTGCGTGTCCTGCTTGTTCCAGTGATTGCAGGAATTTCTTATGAATTTATCCGGTTTGCAGGAAACAGTGAGTCGTGGATCGCTAATCTGCTCAGTAAACCGGGACTTCTGATCCAGAGACTGACGACCAAGGAGCCGACGGAGGATATGGTTGAGGTTGCGATCGCTTCGGTGGAGGCGGTTTTAGACTGGCGTGCATATCTCGAAGAACAGGCAAAGAGCGAGAAATGAGGAAAACTATGACGTGGCAGGCATTGATGAAAGAAGAGTTAGAACGCCTGAGACAGGCAGATATTCCGGAGGCGGACAGTGATATCCGGCTTCTGGCAATGGATGTGGCGGGCTGTACATATTCAACACTGATTCTGCGTATGGCAGAGGAAGTCACGGAGAAACAGGCACAGAGGCTGCATGCATATGTCACGGAACGTATGACACATAAGCCGTGCCAGTATATTCTTGGAACACAAGAATTTATGGGATACGAGTTTGCCACAGCAGAGGAGGTTCTGATTCCAAGACCGGAGACGGAATTGCTTGTAGAAGAAGCCTGCAGGATCGCGGAAAATTGGAAGGATACCCCGGATGGCAGAAAACGCAGGGTGTTAGATCTGTGTTGCGGAAGTGGTTGTATCGGAATCAGTTTCTCGAAGCTCCGGCATGGTAGAGATCTGGTTGAGCTTGCAGATATTTCGGACGCTGCAATCGCCCTGACGAAGAAGAACCGGGAACGGTTACGGGCAGATTGTGCAGTGATACAAACAGATTTATTTATGCAGATCGAAGGAAAATATGATATGATAGTATCAAATCCGCCGTACATCCGGACGGATGAGATTCCAAAGCTTATGGCGGAGGTGCGTGATTTTGAGCCGCATCTGGCGCTTGACGGAAAAGCGGATGGATTGTATTTTTATGATAAGATTATTCGGGAAGCGAGGGAGTATCTCTATGAAGATGGATATATTTTGTTTGAAATCGGACAGGATCAGCTGGACGCTGTTCGGGGACTCCTTGTAGAGAACGGATATACGGATATAAAAGGAATCAAAGATTATGCAGGGCTTGACCGGATCGTGACGGCACGGTATCTGAAGTCTTGCGTTCAATAAAGAAGAGAAAAATGATTTCGTCCGTATGGAACGAAATTGAGGATAGTTGGAGGATAAAAACATGTTTGATAAATTAGAGGATTTGGTAGCCCGTTTGGACGAATTGCAGAATGAACTTTCAGATCCGAATGTGGCAAGCAATGCAGAACGTTTCCGGAATCTGATGAAGGAACAGGCAAATTTAGCACCAATCGTAGAGAAATATCAGGAGTATAAGGAAGCGAAGCAGACGATCGAGGATAGCTTATCCATGCTGGAGGGCGAAAGCGACGAGGAGATGCGTGAGATGCTGAAGGAAGAGCTTTCTTCAGCGAAGCAGCAGGTGGAAAAGTGCGAGAACGAACTTAAAATCCTGCTTCTGCCGAAAGATCCGAACGATGAGCGTAATGTCATCTTAGAGATCCGTGCAGGTGCCGGTGGCGATGAGGCAGCACTTTTTGCAGCAGAGCTTTTCAGAATGTATGTACACTATGCACAGGCAAGAGGCTGGAAGGTTGAAGTATTAAGTGGCGATGAAACCGGTATTGGTGGAATGAAGGAAGTAGAATTCATGGTTAAGGGACAGGGAGCTTACTCTATTATGAAGTATGAATCTGGTGTACACAGAGTACAGAGAATCCCGGTAACTGAATCTAACGGACGAATACAGACTTCTACTGCTTCTGTAGCTGTTATGCCAGAGGCAGAAGAGGTTGATATCCACATTGATGAGAAGGACATCCGTATTGATGTTATGCGAGCGTCAGGTAATGGTGGACAGTGTGTCAATACAACTGATTCTGCTGTACGACTTACTCATTATCCAACAGGAATAGTTATTTATTCACAGACAGAGAAGTCACAGATACAGAATAAGGAGAAAGCATTTGCGCTTTTAAGAGCCAAGTTATATGACATTGAGACTCAGAAAGCACATGACGCAGAGGCAGATGCAAGAAGAAGCCAGATTGGTACAGGTGACAGAGCTGAGAAGATAAGAACTTACAACTTCCCACAGGGACGTGTAACCGATCATCGTATCAACTTGACACTGTACAAGCTGGATAAGATCATGGACGGAGATATCCAGGAGATTATCGATGCATGTATCGCGGCGGATCAGGCGAAGAAACTTGCAAAAATGCAGGATGAAAACTAATCTGTCCGGTTTATGATGTTCGTTTTGCTATAGGTAGTAGCTGATAATTGAAAAAATGGATGAAGAAGACGGACGTTGACATATGTCATTGTCCGTCTTTTTTATTTTGGGTATATAGTTTAGATGCACGGTATACCCTTTTTTATTTGGTTGTATGGATAGACCTGGGAATTTATTTGCAGATGCAGGATTTTATGGTGGAGCTCGTTCACAACTTGAATGGGAAATCAAATAAACAATAATTAAGTTGAAAAAGGGTAT
>ERZ780052.770-NODE-770-length-11379-cov-3.238167_pt1 | contig 11379 bp, 6 predicted proteins | sample MGYA00511845_ERZ780052 | MGnify/ENA primary metagenome ERZ780052 (study PRJEB29588, sample SAMEA1970897) | human gut metagenome | biome: human gut; feature: human-associated habitat; material: faeces | place: Denmark | collected 2008/2010 ...
CGATGATCCGCGAAAACGGCGGTTCGCTTCCCCTGAACGACGACAGCGACCCGGCGGAAATCGCTACACGGACGCAGATGAGCAAGAAAGTGTTCAAACGCTCGCTGGGCATGCTCCTCAAGCGGGGCGCAGTGGAAATCACGCAGAACGGTGTAAAACTGACCGGGCACAATGGCTAAAATACTCACGGCGGAGCGCGTATCGCGCGACATATCGGACAACTACGTATTCCAGCGTTCGCAATTGGCCTATCACGAGGCGGCGCGGCGAATCAGCGGCGACGTACTCGAAATAGGTACGGGCACGGGTTACGGCGTCGAAATAGTCGCCCCCCACGCCTCCAGCTTTCTCACGCTCGACAAAATCGAACCTGCGGGCGAACGGCCTCCGTTTCCGCACGTGGAGATGCGGCAAGCCGTAGTTCCCCCTCTCGACCTGCCGTCGGGCAGTTTCGATTTCGTCATTTCGTTCCAGGTGATCGAACACATCAAACACGACATGGAACTGGTACGGGAAGTGCACCGCGTGCTGCGTCCGGGCGGCAAGTTCATCCTGACCACCCCCAATATCCGTATGTCGCTGACACGCAACCCCTGGCACGTCAGGGAATACAATCCCGACCAACTCCGCAACCTGCTCGGCAGCGCCTTTGCGTCGGTGGAAGCCCTCGGTGTTTTCGGCAACGAACGAATCATGGAATACTACGAAAAAAAAAAAAAAAAAATAAAAAAAAGTCCGCCGGGGCGTTCGGCGCATCACCCGTTTCGACGTGCTCGACCTGCAACACCGGCTGCCCCGGTGGATGCTGCAACTCCCCTACGACCTGCTCAACCGCCTCAACCGCCGACGCCTGCTCCGGGACAACGACTCCCTGACCCGTTCGATCACCATGGAAGACTACCGCATCGGACCGGTAGCGGACGACTGCTTCGACCTGTTCTATATCGCGGAAAAGCAACACAAATAAATGATTCCGGCCGGATCGACATCCGCCGGCAATCCGGAAAAAACCATTATAAGCAGCAGCCGGAATCCTCATCCATTTTAAGTTCATTTTACCCGATCCAATCTTAAATCGTTAATTCTCCACGTATCGAACACCAACTCCAATAATATTTTTTGCCTCGCCTCAACAGACGACTTGTTCCAACCGGTAAAATTGTATTGGAAATCATTTTTGAATCGATTCAAGGCTGTATTTACTCCGATATAAAATTTACTATCGAGTAATTTCGTCAGACAAACAGACGATTTGCCATACTCCGACTGCTTGTCATAAAACCATTGATCTGTCGATAAATCATTATAATTATTCACGGCCTGATTAATCATGCTTTCGATCAACGTGACATTACCCAATCGATACACATAGGAGTAATACTCCTCCTCGGACAAAAACTCCAGTGGAATACTTCCATTTTTCGGTGATTGAGGTAAAATATGTTCTATTTGCAAATCATTATAAAATTGATGTCCACAGACCGGGCTGTGCAATTTTTCCAACACCGTATTTTCTATCTTCCCCAATACATAGCGCAACCGATACAAGGGATTATAAACCCCATGACTCAAAGTTATGAATTCGGCTTTAAATACCCCTACCTTATCCAGCAAATAAGGTAACATCGTTTTCTCTATCACGCAGGCAATTTCATCTATCGTCGTAAGATTACGTAATTTCTCCGCCCATTGGACAAACAAGGATTCATTCGTCTTGGCTTGGATCCTGAGGGTCGAGCTGAAAAAGAAAAAACTCTCTATTTGTTTGGCCAAATATTCGATTGCCGGCACATCCGCATTGCTTCCCAAAGACAATAACAGGATCAAATGCTGTCTGGATTTGTATTTATTAATAAAGCCTATATTTGTCACGTGAGGATACAAGCACCCATCCCGCTGTAATTCAGTGGCATTTACAAGTTCTGAATACCGTTTGGACATACAGCGTATCTCCTTTGCAAAGTCTACCGGATGCTTTTCATATTGCGTAGCCTGTTTCCCTTCAGAAGATATAATCCATTTATAAATATCATCTTCTCGCAAGATACCATTATAATATCGGGCACTCAGAAAATATCGCAAAAATCGTAGGGGTTTTTGATCTTCAGAACATTCCTGAAGATTTTGAATAATCTCCCTCCATATATCTTTTATCTTGGCAAAATCCGACTCTTTGGTATTACTAAACAGCAAATTTTTGACCAAATCCATAGCATTCAATCCCGCCCCTCGCTGATTGATCGTCTCGAAAATTTTCAATGCACTACTCAAATCTTGAGATTCGATTACAACGAGTTCTATCTTTGTCAAGCAATATTTCGCAAAATCTATCAACTCATCAATCCCGGCATATAATTGAAAGTGTCGAAGTATTTTCGTATAGGCATCCTGCATTCGCTCTATAGATGGGGATCGCACTCCATTGTAAGGTTGCTCCTGTATCAAGGCTGTCAAATAATCATGACTCTCTTCATACTGCAATTCTAAGCGTACACGGGTCTCTCCCGATTCAATATCAAAGTTATAAAGTAGATTTTCTATAATCTGTAAATAATTTTTCTGAGCGCTGTTCAATGTCTCCTTTTTTAATAAATCTCGGAAAACACACAAAGACAACATAATAGTTGTCAAACGCTGTTGTCCGTCCACGACATCGAAACATCTATCATTATTGACAATGATGATAGATCCTAAAAAATAATTACGCTGCTCTTTTGCATCGGGACTATATTCATTTTCAATATCGATCAAAAACTGCTCGACCTCGTCATCGGGTTTCCAAACATATTCTCGTTGATAATCAGGCACTAAAAAGAAATAATCCTTCAATTTAGATATAGACTGAACTTTAGCATCGATTTTCATATCTTATGATATAGTTTTTGTAAATTACGTTATACAATTAGATATTATCATCAAACGAATTTTTCAAAAAACGTCTGGGTGCGAATATTCTACAAATGTAGGTCCCATAATTTTCTACTTCGCTTCGTGAAAAGCAATACAAACAATACAAATTTAAATAAAAAATTGGAAAACAATCGTCAATTTGAATCCGGTACGATCTAATTCCATACAAAAAAGCAGCCCTCTCGGACTGCTTCAGGTTAGTATAACAACCCGATTTGCGAACAATTAATATTCTTCCTCGTTAAAGAGTTGTGTCTCATTTGATTATCAATCAATTATATTTCAAAGAATGATTTTTAGCCAAACAAACCACGCCATCTGAGGCTATCAATGGCAAAGATATGTGTTTTTTGACAAACAAATGAAAACAAGCACAACTTTTTGCTATACACAAGGAAAAATCATTGCCCATGTTTTTTCTTTCCCTTATTTAATAGTAGTTTGTTCGTTCCAACGAACGAAATTATCAGCTAAGACTTCTAATCATATTTTCAACATGATTCATGCGAAATACATAGTCATACCTTTCTGATAAAGGTTCAAGCTCTTTTGTCAGAGTTTCAAACGAAGGTTTACCGAATAGCACAGCCAGGCTATCTACTGCTTTTTGCAAGCGTTTACCCAATATGCGTATAGTTTCAATGTGAGAAAGTCTATTAAATAAGGTCCCATATAATATTGCATATTTCATAGAACGAGACGAAACTTTATTGAAATTCTCATCTCTTTGTGCTGGAAGTTTCATTGTATTGCAAAACTTTACAAATTTTTCCAATGAGTCAAGACCAACGTTACTTATGCTCCTTTCCAAACTATCATAAAACTGTTTCTGAGAAAAGTTTCTTGATGAATAGGGTATTTGGTCAAATTTATAACGAAATTTATTAAGATAACATATCTCCATTGCAGCAAACATAGACAGAGAAAAGAAGTTTAAGTCATCTCTAGTTATAACGCCATCACCTGTAGCTTTTACCTGCTCGTATCGCTTACTTATCATCTTCTGATATTTCATTAACAAAGATGTTGATAATTCACCATAACCTTTTAACAGTTGCTTGCTGAGGAAGATATCCTCCTGTTCTTCTATTTCTCTATTATTGCTTGTTTCTGCCGAGCCTTCTTCCTCTTCATCAATGATCGCATCATCTATCGAACGAATCTTTTTTCTAATACTCTCCTCAATACATTCAATCAGTCTTGATGTACGATCTATTTGGAAAATCCTGCTACTCTTTGCATCGTCATTGTCATATTCCGAATTGTATTTTATTTCGGGCAAAGATAAATCAGATTGCCTTTTATCTTCTGATGAAACTTTAATCTTTGGAGAAACTTTTTCACCAGCATCATTAACTAAGTCCCACATTACATCAGATAGCATATCAGCACCCTCCATACCATCATATCCTTCATTCTCAATACGAGAAATGAATCTATTAAGATTACGACTCATTTTCGACGGATTTGTTGTGGCTAAGAACTCAGTCCAATTGACGAACAGCTTATTAGATATAGATTTCTTGTCTTTATCCACTAAATAACATGTATATTGAGTTTTTGCTAACTTTATATCAGTACTATATCTATTGCCTTTATCATGTTTAAGTTCACTTACAAGAGTCTCAATTCCATTGTCGATAGACAGTAGTACTCCATCAGGAATCTCCTCATTGCTATAGACATTTAATTTACCTGATTCGTAATAAGCGGATAATAGTCTTAATCGTCTTCCAGTTTCAGAAGGAGCTTCATTAGAATGTTTGGATCTATTAGTTGGCACATCTATTCTTTTCTTGGTTTTCAGACCAAGTGTAGATAGAAAATCTTGCTTTGTCGAATGATACAAGACTCCAAACTCTTCATTTATGCCTCTGTGAGTTATTGTTCCAAGTCCGGCTAATGTTGCATTTGCACTGCCAACCATACAATATTCAGCATCATTAGTCTTAAAGTGCAAAACCTTTGCATGCAATTGACGTTCATATGTTTTAAAAGCTATTTCACCCCTTTTTGTTTCGCTGAAATCATAAAAATGAATACTACTATTTGGAAGCATTCCGCTTGGTGGCAAAGCACAATCTTGGTGAATCAAAACATTCACCGTTGAGTTCGGACAAAGTTGGGATAATGTAATCAATGATTCTCCACATTCATCAAAATATGGACTGAGAAGTGTTATAGTCTGCACCTCATTTAATGGCACTAAATTTGAAATTTGTTGTAAAATCCCAGACTGAGAATCATTATACAGTAAAGCAGCATTTAACCCTTCTTGTACCTTGCACATACTATGAGGCACAATATTGAAAGAGGAATCTAAAAATGTACAATTTTCAGGAATCTCACGAAGAATTCTATTATGATCATAGTCGTTACATTGCTTTGTAAATCGGCAGAGATACTGCCAACATTCTTCAATGAGAGGACGATGCGTCGTATCAGTCTCATCTATCATAAAACCTGTAAATGCCTCATGATTTTTTCCATGTCCTGTAACTGTTAGATTACCAGTACCAAACACAACCAATACAGCGTCATCTCCTACAAAGAAATTAATCTTAGGATGAAAAGCTCCGACAGCACTTATAGATGTAATGGAGTACTCCTTACCAATATGTCTCATATAAATAGGAGATACATATTCCATAGATTTATCCATTTGATTGGTATCGGCAAACACATTTATGCTACATACTTGCTTACGATGAAGCATGTTCAATAATTGATTATCGAAATGTATCAAATCTATGGCATAAGTAGTCAATACAGCTGAATGATATTTGCCATTTTTGCCGCCGCTAGGAATATCCAATAATATTGCATGCTCATTCTTTTCCATAATTCTCAATGAATTGTGATGCTATCTCAGTTAGTGTATTATCTTCATCAAGATAACCCATGTCTTGTAAAAAATTAAATAGAGAATCAATACGTGGCGATGTTTCAACTGGATACCGCTGCTCTATTAAAACAATCCGTCCATCCTCAAGAATAAACTTTCTTAGGTCTGAATTATTCTTTCCCATTTTAGCAATGGCGACCACAGTATGCTCCTGCATTATTTGCACTATCAGAGATTCTATAAAACCGGATATAGAGAATGACAGATAACGCTCCACATAAGATCTTAACCCTTCACTGAGTATACCTCGCTGACGTTTCAAGTCATTTTCCCCTTCAAACTCCTCTATATCTTTTGTGTTATTCTCAAATTCAGTATAAAGTCTCAACATGAGTCTTATTGCATGTGCTGCTGCAGAAATATAATCTTGTTTACTGACGTAATCCCTTAATTCATCATAGATTATATTTATATTATCACTCACATTTTTCCTCCATTCGTCAAGAGAGTTATAATTCATCTCTTTCTCTATAACCGACAATAAAGATTGTTTAATATCTTGAGAAAGTAGTGCTATTGGAGGATTGTGTAATTCATGAGTTTTGTAGAGTATTAAACAAAAGAGCAAGTCAATACTATAATGCAAACCTTCACATAAATAATAGAAATACCACCCAAATGCGGCCTGTAAATTACCGTCTTCAGTTATATGCAAAAAACGATTCTTTACGAACTCCTGAATCTCTACACCATTTGAAATATCATTTAGGAGCAAATAGATTGTTTCTCTTCGCAAGGAAGAGTCCTCGTCACTTTTCGTAAGCAAATTATTTAAGAACAGCCATTCCTCAGAGCCTACAATTATGCGATGTATTGCTAAAGATTGTAAGTCTTCTATTGCTTCTTCTTTAAGACTTCCATCCAGAATACATTTAAGAAATAATTTCCGGATGTTTTCATCAATACTATTTCTGACAGCATCAGCTAACTCTTTTCCTTTGTTACGAAGATAAAATCTGCCTTCTTCAATTTTTACAAGTTCATAATAAATAAGAGAACCAAGATAGTACTGGCCAAAAGCTCCACTCTTGAATGTCCAGTACTTATCTTTAGATTCATAATCAGCACCATCTGCAATATCATAAATACCATCCTCTATTTGCTTATATCTACCTTGTGAAACAAACAAAGCTCCAACCACAGAACCAACATTCTGTTCCTTCATAATTAGTGCCATTGCCAACTCTGCACGACGTATAAAATTATATTGATGCAGAGATATTTGACCAGCAACTTCAAGTTTGTCATATTCACTAAGTAGCCAACAATAAAGGCTGTAATAGCGGATGTGACGGGTTAGATTGGTGAGCCCAGGTAACAATTTGCTATAGGTTGCAATTGAACTATTCTGGATTCCCAATGGGTCACGCCCACCTTTGAAGCCATCGTTCGATGCCCAAAATACATTTGTGATTTCAGATTGCTTATATTGTGCCATTGTACAACAGATTGAACAAAACACTAATAGTACATCTCAATATATTGGTATGCACGTTCAAATACATCATTGTCTTTTATCTGATACTTAACCCAGAGGATAGCACGTAGTTTCTTTTTGATTTCTCTGCGGGCTGTTACACTTTGGAAAGCATCATTAAATTGACGTACAATGTTAACCACTTCATTATCTATATCATTTACAACTTGTTCAACGATAATAGGTGTGTCTTCGGTCTTTATACTTTGGAAAAGGTCTGTTAAGGCGGCACGAGCTTGAGCACGTTTATCCTGAGGTTCATCCTTTTTCTTTTCTTCTTCAAGCAAGTCTTTTGCTAATGCAAGAAGTTGTTTCAAGAAATCAATACTGCTGATCAGGTTTTGTTCCATTCGTTCTCGGAGTTCATCCAATTTCTCTGCAAATTTCTTGAAGTTAGGATCACCTTTGTGCTCGCCCAATCTCAATCGAAGTATTTTCTCTACTTCAACAATCTTCTTCTCACGTGCTTTTTCATCTTCAAGGACTGCATCTATCACATCGGCATCAACTACCAAATCCTCTAGTGGAGTACCAATGTCAATAGTTTCAATGTTGCGATGTATAATCTCTATGGTCTTAGCTCCAAGCAAAGTCCAGATAAGATTACCACCACTTACAGGACGCACACTTTGATACACTTGAGCCAACCAAGTATAATCATTTTGGTATTCGGCCAAACAAGCATCGGGAGAAACTATCTCCCACGCTTTATTGAGACGGGCAAAGTGGCGGCCAAAGTTTGTCTTCACACCATCATCTTTCAAGCATTGTTGAGCAGCAGTAAGCCCCTCCCATCCACCAATAGTTCTATCAACGCCAGGGAAGAACTCAATACATTGTTGCATGAATGTAGGTATAAGACTTTTGATTTCATCGATATTCTGAACAATGGTCTTAACTGTCTCTTCATCAAAAGCAAGACTCTTTGCAACATCCTCAAATACACCAACAAAATCAACAATCAATCCACATTTCTTATTCTCATTGTAGGTACGATTGGTTCTGCAAATAGCCTGCAACAAAGTATGATTCTTCATTGGTTTGTCCAAATACATACACTGGAGTATAGGTGCGTCAAAACCTGTTAGTAGTTTGCTTGTTACGATCACAAATTTTAGCGGAGACAATGGGTCTCTGAACTGATCAAGCAACTTCTTTTCCTCATCGCGACTACGCTTATATGCCTTATATTCATCTGCTTTATCTCCAGCAGTATGCATTATAATTGTTGTTTGGTCATCTGTGCCAAGAAGAGCATCCAAAGCCTTTTTATATTTGACGCAACATTCTCTATTGTAAACAACAACCTGAGCTTTCATGCCTGTTGGTTCCACATACTCTCTGAAATGAGAGACAATATACTTACAAACGTCATTGATTCTTTTTTCTGCAGTAAAGAATGCATCAACACTTGTTCTTCTTACCAATTCATTCTTGTCTTCTTCGCTAATCTGGTCGGTAAGTTCGTCAAACTCCTTTTGCAATTTAGCATCGTCCAAGTGCATCTCGACTGGAACGGTCTTGAAATTAAGTTCAAGAGTTGCCCCATCTGCTACTGAATTTTGGAATGTATATTTTGATATGTATCCATATTTATCCTCCTCGGCACCAAAACATGCAAATGTATTATGGTCATTACGGTTAATAGGTGTACCAGTTAATCCAAAGAAGAATGCATTTGGCAGTGCTGTGCGCATCTTTTTACCGAGGTCTCCTTCTTGTGTTCTATGAGCTTCGTCCATCAAGAGGATGATATTATCACGTTCATCAATTACCTCGCCATCATTCAAATCACCAAACTTAAAGATGGTGGTTATCAAGATCTTTCTTTGATGGATCTTTTCCTCCAGTTCTTGTTTTGATGATATACTATCAATGTTAGGTATCTCTGCACGAGTGAAATCACCAGTAATCTGGTCTTCCAAATCAATTCTATCGTCCACAATCACTACTGTTGGCGCTTTTAGCACTTCCTGACGACGAAGTTTTTGAGCCGCAAATACCATCAACCACGACTTACCAGAACCTTGGAAATGCCAAATCAAACCTTTACGAGGGCCAGAGCCATTTATATATGTTGACAGAACACGTTGAACAATAGCTTCGCCACCCCAATATTGTTGGTAACGACATACAATTTTAATTTTTCTGCCTCCTGAGGTTCCTGTGAAAACAGAATAGAAACGATATATATCCAATAGTCTTTCAGGAGTCATCAATGATACATAGTTATGCTCAACATCCTCCAATGTACCATGCTTACGTTCCTCATCGGCAAACCATGGGCCCCATTTGTCAATAGGGCATCCAATACCAGCATATTGAAGTTCTCTACCTTCACTTGCAAAGGTTAGAATATTCGGAACAAACATTTCAGGGATACTCTTCTGGTAATGCATAATATCAGTAGCACCATCAGCCCATGTTACAGATGCCTTAACAGGAGTCTTTGCTTCACCGATAACCATAGGTATACCATTGATGACATATACAAGGTCTAAACGCTTGCCTCCCTCCTTACTCTTTCTCGGATACTCCCACTGATTAGTTACTATGCAACGATTCTTATATTCATCATCCTTGCCTGCAAAGAAACGAATGTTGATATTATCGCCATTATCACCAAATGGGTATGAGTTTTCTTCAAATAGTAACTTGCGGAACTTATCATTAGCTGTGATTAGTTCATCAGAAGCTCCGCCACTTGTAATACAAGCTCGAAGCTTATATATAACCTGTTCTGCTTGTTCAGGAGTAATAGGATTCAATGCCAGCAGTGCCTCCATGAGCCATTCTACAACAAGAACTTCATCAGGAAGTCTCGGAACAAACTGCGGTTCCACATATATCCAACCGCATTGTCCTGCTGCATTAATGAGCATTTGCTCAACTGTATTTTCTTCGTTAAAGTATGCCATATGTTATTATATTTTTGTTTCTAATTGTAATATTCTGATTTATCGGCCTGTTGAGCAATGCTTACAAACTTCATCTGTTCATTGTAAGGGGGCAATTCTATTTTCAATTCAGAGAATGAAGTTTGATTCAATGATTTGAATGATGTGCCAGTCCCCATTTTCTTAATGTTGTCTTTTTGATACATTAAAGCATGATAAAGAAACTCTACGTTACATACGTTATCGTGGCACTTTGCTCTACATATAGACTGATTGGTTGCACATTCTATCTTATTGATTGCCATTACTCCGATACTACCTCGACATACATACATCAAGGTATCTACTGGGATAATCTTGCATGTAGCATATCCGGCTTCTGTGACCTTCTCGCAAGTGTCATATACATACTTATTTTTCATGTCCTCTGCAGATACCCATGGCTTATCTCCATTCCAATATTCAAGATTTGCCTTAGAAGGCGTACCTCCAGTGGATACATCAGCAAACGATTTTAGCATTCTCAAAGGATACCCCTTCTCTTTGAACATCTCGATAAATTGCGATTTGCAACCAACAAATTCTGATTTATCAGCCTGATTGTAAATGCTGGCAAACTCTTCTTGAGCCTCAATTGGAGGAATAATGATCTTCGCATTTCCAATAGACTCCTTGTTAAGTGTCTGGCCTTTTACTGCTTGCTTTGCACCTAGTAACCAGTTCTTGTTTGCAATAAGAAAATGCAGGAAGTCGATATTGAATTTCTTCTCATCAAAACCAGCAAAAGCCATTATTGCCTCGTTGGTATATAGATCTTCTGAGGTAATAGCAGTTCTTCCTATAGAGAGCTTAAAACTCATTATAATCGTACCTTTGGGCACTGCTTTGATTCCTGAATCAGCTATTGCATAGTCTGTAATGTATTCGCTAGTATCTCCTGTATAACGCGTGTATGAAGACATGTCGGATATAGAAACCCATTTGTGGGTTCCATTATCCCAACACTCAGGATTATTGCGTGCTGGAGTCTTACCCATCGATAGCTTAAATTCATCTTTTACTAATGATTCTGTCCAACCCTTGTCATTAGTATTCTGATTTCCAAACATCTCGATAAATTGCGATTTGCAACCAACAAATTCTGATTTATCGGCCTGTTGAGCAATGCTTACAAACTTCATCTGTTCATT
>ERZ780052.786-NODE-786-length-11247-cov-2.839707_pt1 | contig 11247 bp, 9 predicted proteins | sample MGYA00511845_ERZ780052 | MGnify/ENA primary metagenome ERZ780052 (study PRJEB29588, sample SAMEA1970897) | human gut metagenome | biome: human gut; feature: human-associated habitat; material: faeces | place: Denmark | collected 2008/2010 ...
AGAATCGAGATGTGTGCGAACAGGGTTGCTCCTGAAAGTTATGTGCAGTACAGCCTGTTTGATGATCCAAAACAGACCGATAAGGAACGACATTTACAGGAAGCAGTATTGAATGTAAAGCAGCGTTATGGAAAGAATGCGATCATGCGTGGATCTAACCTGCTAGAGTGTTCTACTTATCGAGAACGCAATGAACAAATAGGTGGTCACCGTGCTTAGAGGAGGTGTAAAAAGTGCTGGCAAGTGCATATCAACCGTATTTATATTTATCAAGACCGGTTTCCAGGAGACATCCCATGGATGTAGGACGCAGGGCAAAACAGTTTGCTCCATTTGCGGCACTTCGTGGACTGGATGAAACGATCCGGCAACAGGAAATCATTTATGAACCAAAAAGAGATTTATCTGAGGAAAAGAAAAATGAGTTGGATATGAAATTAAGGATCCTGGCATATGGGATGAAGATACAGGCAACTTATTTTCAAAAATCCTGGAAGGATCCGTCAGTTGGCCAGTACCATACATTATCCGGAACCGTAGAATTTTTTGATCCATCAGTCCACTTACGGATTGATGATACCGAGATTCAGATCCAGGACATCTGTGATCTGACTGGTGATGTATTTGAAACTATTGAAATATCATGTTAATTAATCACAGCGGAATTTTTTATACCGGAAAGAGTGAGTGGTAGCTGGTGAAAGGATAAAAAAGGATGCACAGATCGACAAAGCAGATCTGATCAGAATAGAAATCGTGCTGTTCGTGTAGCTTTGGCACTTACGGAATGGATGGCATGATGCTCATAAGGCGGATTTGATTTCCCTTTGGTCCGTTGAGTAATAAATGGAGAAATATCTTATTGCTTAAAGGAGGAAGCCTATATGGGATCAGGTGCTATTAAATGGCATGTACACTGCTCTGTATGCGGAGCATTTATTGAAAAGAGCGCACAAAGCGATTCAGAAGTGGAGTGCAAAAAATGTCGCAGTACATTGGAGATATTTGTAAAGGATGATATGGTGTCGGTTCGTCCGATCCACATCCGAGATGAACAATTAAAGTCCAGGATGCGGACGTATTCCCGAAAGATGATGAATCAGGGATCATAACAGAATAGAATGAGCTGTCTGTAGTAAGCGTTGGATTTGGCAGGAACCATCAAGAACGCACCAGACAGTAAGAGTTTGTCAAGGAGCTGAACCTGACTGGAATCACTAAGAGCCCGGCAAAACATTTACGGATACACTGCAAGATCAGAAGTATTTTCTGGTTTTGGAGATTGTTGAAGTATTTGTTTTGTCGGGCTTTTTTGATGTATTTCAAAAAATTTTTAAATTTTTTGTCGTACCCCACTGTAAAACAGGCTCTCAGCGTTTCGTTATATAGAGGTTGAATTCTCTTCTGCAAAAATAATTGCAGAGAGAGATTTTGATAATATGACACAAAGGAGGAAGCAAAGATGACTGAAATCGAATACCAGGAATTTGTAAGGCATTGTCCTTACGATGCTATGGGCGATTATTCCATGTTTCGCAAAGAGCAAACAGAGAATGAATCAGAAGATGCACATATCAACTGAATAAGCCAGGCAATCTGGCAAACTTAATCTAAACGCAGATACATGCGTTACAAAGGAGTCGCGGACTCCCGTTCAAAAAAAACGGGTGAGTTCGTGACCTCTTGTACTGCAGTTCTTTATGTCTGTGCAGAAATTTCATAAAAGATGGAATGGACCACCCGGAGCCGAAAGGCAGAAAGGTGGTCTTTATGTTGACATTAAAAGAACTGAAAAAAATCGTGAAAGTTGCTGATGTGGAGAAGAGAATCCCAAGCGTGAAATCCTTGAAGGAACACAAAGTTGTAGTAAAGGAAATGATCAATGCAGATACAACAATCTCTGTTTATGATCACGGATATGTACTTTATACAGCAGGAAATCAATCAACCGTATTTCCGCTTCATAGTTGTGATGACTATGAATATGTGAGTGTAACTGGCGATAACAAGGAATTCAATAAAGAGTTCTTTGATAATGAAAACTGGTATATCCGTCTGCTGATGGAGGCTGAAGACCGTATGGCATACAGCCAGAGCAAAATCAGCACCAATCATGGTGTGTTTTCTAACAGCGATGTTACAGATGATGCGGAGATTATGAGAGGATCTTCAAAAGATTTTGTTGACGATGTTATCGACAGAGAAATTCTAAACGCTTTGATCAAAGAGTTAACAGAGAGACAAAAGACGGTACTCAATCTGGTTTATTTCGAGGAAATGCGTCAGCAGGATGTTGCAGATTATCTGGGAATCAAACAGCAGAGTGTAAATGACCTCCTGAACAGGGCATTAAAAACGATGAAAAAAAAGGCGGAAAACGAAGAATTTTAAAAAAATTGAATTAGACCACTGTAAAACAGGCTCTGAGCGTTTCGTTATATGAAGGGTTTGCATAGAACACCTTCATGTACCTTGAAAAATGAATAGCCTGCCCGGAGTGATATTCGGTTTGAACATGCATAGAGCGAAAAGCTGCGTGTCTGCCAGAAGAAAACGTATCAGAGATGGAAACTGATATAGGAACGGATCCGGGAAAGAAAACAGGAAAACGCTTAAATCTTAAATCAAAATAAAATGTCTGAATCTGAAAAGAGGATGACAGTAGAAATCATGTGGCGGTATTTGTGACAAACAGGTACCGCCATATATTTGTGCTGTTATCTCAGCTTGTGCTGACTGTCCCAAATAGCGCAAATTTCAGGAAAGGAGGCGATCATCTTCGTATAAAAGATAATACGCAGACACGAACAGATAACCATACACAAAAAAATCAGAAAGGAAGGATTTAAGAGAATGAACGTGAAAAAGAAAGCACGCAGGGTGATGTCCGGTTTACTGACTGCAGTAACGGTTCTATCGACGGTACTCTCTCCCGCTGTTGCCTATGCTTCTGATGATGCCGGATCTGTAAAAAAGATTCCGTATTATGAGGAGATCAAGGATCAGTTGGATGAAGATGAAGTGGTAACTGCAAAGGATTATGAGATCAAGGTTGGAGACAATTTCGATGTAAAGAGTGATTATACCGGTCTTACGATCCAGGATGACAGCAAAGTAAAAGTTACATTTCAGGAAGCAAAAGATGCGGACGGGAATGATTTTTCTACCGATTATGCCAATTCCTATAAGGCAGTCTATTATGTAGAACCACAGACAACGGATCACCCAACCTACCAGATCAATCGAAAGATCGTGGTAAAAGAAGCGGATCAGCAGAAAGATTCGCAGTCAGAAAGTTCTTCTGATCAGGATGCTGGTTCTTCCGATGAGACAGAAACAGAGGATTCTGAGGCTGGCTCGTCTACAGAGGAAACTGGTGATGCTAAAACGGAGAGCAAAACAGAACTGACAGAAAAAGAATTTGATGCAGAGATCGAAGCAACGGAGAATCAGGAGACCGTTGATCCGGAAACAGGGATCACACTCTCAGAGGTTATGCAGGAAGCTGTTGACCAGGAAGTTGCTCTTGCAGATCTTGAAGCAGGCGAAAGTATTACTTTTGATATGCCAATGATGCTTGCTTCCGGTGAAACAGGAACAAAATCAGTCACAGTCACAGCCGGTTCCTGGTACTATTACGCAGATTATGGATTAGGTTCTTATCTGACTTGTCCATATTATGTGAAATGGGGAAGCATCAATGCGACAGCATACTGTGTTGAACCATCGAAAAAAGGACCGGGAAATGGAACTTATACGATCCAGAAACTTGCCGATGGAAAGACACTTGCAAAGGTCTGCTATTACGGAACAAAAGCAAGTGATGAGAATGGTTTCTTCGATGAGAAACATCCGGATTTTCCGGCAGGAAAGAGATTCATCATTACCCATCTTGCAGCAGCTTATGCAAATGGATCCAGTGACTGGGCATCCGGAACTAATGCAACAGGAAAGAACCTGGCAATGGAGCTTTACAATTATTGTGTAAATATGCCGGACATTCCATCTGTAGATATGAGCTTTTCCGAATCTAATGTAAAGGCTTATGTGGAAGGAAACAGCCAGCGAACAAGTGTGATCACATTCAAAGCAGATAAACTGCAGACAATCACATTTAAGTTGCCAAGCGGTGTAAAGCTTGTAAATGTGACAACCGGTAAAACAAGTGCTGCAGGAGCAAGTGTAGAAATCAGTGGAGGTACACAGTTTTATCTGACAGCACCACTTGATCAGGCAGAGAGCGTCAGTGCTACATTTTCTTCTCAGATGAAGGGAAGCATTGATAAAGAATACTCTGCTTACAAGATTGTAACAGGATCCGGAACACAGGATCTGGCTCTTGTTTTCGGTGAAGGTGTCGGAAATGAGAAATATGTGGATTTTAAAGTAACCTGGACAAAAGAATGCAAGGTATCCATTGTAAAGAAAGACCAGGATACAGGCAACGCACTGGCTGGTGCAGTGTACGGGATCTATTCCGATGCTGCATGTACAAAGCTGATCGCAGAGATGCCTGCAACTGATCAGAATGGTGCTTCACAGCTCACAATGGAAAAGACACAGGAAGTTGTTTATCTGAAAGAAATCTCTGTTCCAACAGGGTATCAGATCGATACAAAGTCTTATAATGTGACTCTTGCTATCGGAAAGACAACGACCAAAAATGTAACAGACAAACGTGTAAATGCAAAGCTCAACATTGCAAAACAGGATGCTGAGACAGGCAATGAAGCCCAGGGAGACGCAACACTGGAAGGTGCGGTATATGGTCTTTATGCAAGGGAAGACATTGTTCATCCGGATGGAAGAACCGGAACAATCTATAAGAAAGACACCCTGATCACATCCCTGACAACGGATAAGAATGGCGAAGCTTCTGTATCGGATCTCTATCTTGGAAAGTATTATCTGAAAGAGCTTAGTGCTCCGGTGGGATATGTACTGGATCCGACAGAACATGATGTGGACTGTACTTACGAAGGTGCTACTGTTCCGACAGTAGAAAGAACTTCTGTATGTAAAGAAACTGTCATCAAACAGCCATTTCAGATCATCAAGGCAGCAAACAACGGGAAGACCGATGCAGATCTTCTGCAGGGAGTTGGTTTTTCAGCATGGCTTGTCAGTGATCTGAAAGTAAAAGCAGATGGAAGTTATGATTTTGATTCAGCCAGACCAGTTGTACTGACTGCAGATGGTCAGACAGAAATGTTTACCGATGAAAAAGGATATGCAAAATCGATTCCGCTTCCATATGGAACTTATGTGGTAAGAGAGACCACAAGCAAACACAACTATGCACCGGTTGATGATTTTGTAGTGAAGATCACAGAGAATCATCCGGATACACCGCAGACATGGCGAGTGCTTCTGGATAAAGAATTCAAAGCAAAATTAAAGATCATCAAAAAGGATGCAGAAACACAGAAATCTGTACTCCTGGCAAATACAGAATTCAAGGTATATGACCTGGATAACCAGAAATATGTGGAACAGACAACATCCTATCCGAAGCCAACGGTACACAAATCCTATTTCACAAATGAGGAAGGATACCTGGTACTGCCAAAGAATCTGAAACCTGGTAACTACCGGATTGAGGAAGTGACGGCACCCGATGGGTACACGATATCCAAAAACTATGTGACAGTTTCCGTTGATACAGATACTGCTTATCTGACCGATCCTGTCACAGGAGATGCAGTCATTGATGTGGAATATACCAATGCCCCGGTCAAAGGTCAGTTAAAGATCTATAAACAGGGTGAAGTGTTAAAGGGATTTGATAAGGACTTCCAGTATGAAATGGCTGGACTTGCAGGTGCTGAATTTGAAGTCTATGCGGCAGAGGATATCTATACTGCCGATCATCAGGTAGATGCAGATGGACAGAGAACTCTGTATTTTGCAAAGGATGCACTGGTAGCAACCGTCACAACGGATGCAGATGGTTATGCAACCGTAAAGAATCTTCCACTTGGCAGATACTATGTCAAAGAGAAGAATGCACCGGACACTTATGTGTTAAATACGGTGCCGGAAAATGTCGAATTTGCTTATGCGGATCAGGATACTGCAGTGATCGAGAAAGAAATCTCTGTCACAGATGAACGACAGAAAGTGTCGATTACGGTCGAAAAACAGGATGCTGAGACAGGCAATACAGTAGCCGGAGCAGTGTTCGGTATTTACAATGCAAAAGACATTCAGACGAAAGATGGAAAAGTGATCGTCAAAGCAGATACTCTTTTACAGGAAATGACTTCTGATGAAAAAGGTCAGGCAGCATGTACACTGGATCTTCCACTTGGAGGCTATTATGTAAAAGAACTGAAAGCACCAGATGGATTCGTATCTTCGGATGAAGTACTGAGATTTGATGCTTCTTATCAGGGGCAGGATGTACAGACAGTAACATTAAAATCCGTAAAGAAGAACCAGCCGACAACTGTTGAGATCACAAAATCAGATGCAACAACCGGTGTAGAACTGGATGGAGCTTATCTGAAAGTAACGGATAAAGATGGAAATGTAGTAGATAGCTGGACATCTTCCAAAGATGCACCGCATGTGATCAAGTATCTGAAGGTGGGTGAGACTTATACCCTACATGAAGAGTTTGCACCGCATGGTTATCTGGTAGCCAATGATGTGACATTCACAGTCAAAGATACCGGAGAGGTTCAGAAAGTGGAAATGAAGGACGAGGTACCGGTTGGTGAACTCATCATCAACAAAAAGGGAGAATTTCTGGATTCTGTTACGCTGGCCGATAAGGTCAAAGGTGTGGTGGAACACATTTTCAACTATGTAACCGGAAAACTGACAGATGTTACGTTTGAAGTCTATGCTGAGGAAGACATTAAGGCTGCCGATGGCGTCAGTGACGATTACTATAAAAAGGATGAACTGATCGCAACGATCAAGACAGATGAAACCGGTATTGCAAAACTGGAAAATCTTCCACTTGGTAAATACTATGTGAAAGAAACAGGAACTGCTTACGGTCATGTACTGGATGGTGAGATTCGTCATGTAGATCTGACTTACGTGGATCAGAATACACCAGTTGTAGTCTATGACAAAGACTGGCAGAACAACCGCCAGAGAGTAGAAGTCAGTGTACTTAAGAAAGAAAAAGATTCTGACCGTACATTGGAAGGCGCTATCTTTGGATTATTTGCCAAAGAAGACATTAAGTCTGAGACAACAGGTAAAGTCCTGATCGAAGCCGATGAGATCATTGAACTGAAATCTACGGATGAAGAAGGAAAGATCACATTTGTTGCAGATCTTCCAATAGGAGCAACTTACTATGTAAAAGAGCTCTATGCACCGGACGGATTTGTAACCAACGATGAAGAAAAGGAATTTACCTTTGAGTATGCAGGTGAGGAGCAGCCGACTGTAACCTATGATTTTACCTTTGAAAATCAGCCAACTGTTGTAGAATTTACCAAATCCAGTCTGACAACCGGAAAAGAACTTCCAGGATGTAAGCTGAAAGTGGTAGATGCTGATGGAAATATCGTGGATGAATGGACTTCCGGTAAAGAAGCACATGTGATCCGTGAGCTGACTGTCGGAAAAGAATACACACTGGTTGAAACAAAACCTGCTGATGGTTACGTGACAGCTGAAAGCGTAAAGTTCACGATCAAAGATACTGCCGATGTGCAGAAAGTTGAGATGAAGGATGATGTGACGAAGGTGAAAATCTCCAAACAGGATATCGCCGGAAAAGAACTTCCAGGAGCAAAACTCACAATCCTTGATCAGGATGGAAAAGTTGTCGAAAGCTGGACCAGTACAGAGAAAGCACATTATATCGAAATGCTTCCGATCGGAAAATACACTCTCCGTGAAGAAACAGCACCGGATGGCTATCTGGTTGCAAAAGATGTGGAATTCGAAGTAAAGGATACCTGTGAAGTACAGCATGTAACTATGGTGGATGAGAAAAAACCGGCAGAAAAGACACCGGAAGGTGGAAAACCTGTCAGTGATTCACCAAAGACTGGGGATAACACCAATCTGTGGCTGTGGTTTATGCTTCTCGGCATTGGTGCGACTGGTACAGGAGCCCTTGCATTTATGAGAAAAAAGAAACACTAATCAAATAAGAATGAGCGTTCATGGAAACCGAAAGGAATCTGTGGACGCTTTTTTAGATGGGAGAAACCATGAGAAATATCATTATTTTTGTTGCTCTTCTGGGAGCAGCGGCAATATTTACAGTTTTGTATTGTCTCATTGCTGCCGGAAGTCAGGCAGAGAAAAAACTGACAGAAATCATGAGAAAAGAGGAAGAACAGAATGAAGACAAATAAAGATCTGATCATAGAACCAAATGCAGCTATTGAGGGAAGAAAGTACAGCGAAGAAAAGCCATGGTCCTGCAAGTACTGTTACTGGTGGGGAGGCAAAAAGAAAGGCTGTAGCTTGAAACAGTGCCACTATCTGCTTTCGGAAAAGAAAAAAGCAGTAAAAACGACACCATGTGGTGGCTGTCCGTATGGAAAACATGTTCCATGCATCGGATATTGTATTGCCCGTCTTCATTCTGAAATGAAAGGAAAGAAAGGACGTGGGTAATTGCAGGAAGAAGTAAATCAGAAAGTGATCAGCCTGAGCATCCAGGGAGTCAAGATCACTGCCAGTGTGCTAAAAGCAGCCCTTCGGAAGTTCCTGGAAATGGACAACCGGAGGAAACAGAAAGCAACGCAGGTGAAAATGGCTGAAAAGACCGGACGGGCTCAGGAGAAAGGAAGGGAAAAAGCCCGAAAAAAGATTGAAAAGAAAAAGCCACATGGAAAGCAGACCATCAAGCAACTGAATGCACAGGGAGTACAGCTTTCCAACATAAAGATCACAGATGAAAATATCAAATCCTTTGACCGTGTGGCAAGAAAGTACGGGATTGATTACAGCCTGAAAAAAGAAGTCGGTGCGGATCCACCAAAATATCTGGTCTTCTTTAAGGCTAAAGATGTGGATGTGATGACAGCGGCTTTCCGGGAATATGCCGGAGTAGAACTGAAAAAGAAACAGGCGAAGAAACCATCCGTCAGAAAGAAACTGCAGAAATCTGTAGAAAGAAAAGCAAAGCACCGCCAGCGTGTGAAGCAGAGACAAAAATCCAGAGGTCAGGAACGATGATCCGGGAAAAATTACAGAAGATCCAGGTCAAACGACTGGTGATCTTAAATCTCCCATATTTCTTTATCTTCTATGTAGCAGATAAAGGATCCTGGCTGTACCGGCATTGCCTGGGAGAAAGCATGGTCCAGAGACTTGGCGTGATGTTAGTCAATTTCCGACTGGCATTTTTAAGCTGGCTGCCAAGTATCGCTTTGCAGGATCTTACGGTAGGTGTTCTGGTTGCAGGTGCATTAAAACTGGTGGTCTACTATCGTTCTAAAAATGCAAAGAAGTTCCGACAAGGTGTGGAGTATGGATCTGCAAGATGGGGAAACAGAAAAGACATCGAACCCTTTATGGATCCGGTCTTTGAAAACAATGTCATCCTCACAGAAACGGAACGTCTGACCATGAACAGCCGGCCAAAAGCCCCAAAGTATGCCAGAAATAAGAATGTGATCGTCATCGGTGGTTCCGGATCCGGTAAGACAAGATTCTATGTGAAGCCCAATCTTATGCAGATGACGGACCACGTATCCTATGTGGTCACTGATCCAAAGGGTACGATCATCGTTGAATGCGGGAAGATGCTGGTAAATGGAGGATACCGGATCAAGGTATTAAATACGATCAACTTTAAAAAGTCCATGCATTACAATCCGTTCCATTATATCCGGAGTGAAAAAGACATCTTAAAGCTGGTCAATACCATTATCGCAAATACCAAGGGTGAGGGCGAAAAATCAACGGAAGATTTCTGGGTCAAGGCCGAGCGTCTTTTGTATTCTGCACTGATCGGATACATCTGGTATGAGGCACCAGAGGAAGAACAGAACTTTTCTACTTTGCTGGAATTTATCAATGCCAGTGAGACCAGGGAGGATGATGAAGAATTTAAAAATGCAGTGGATGAATTGTTTGAAGAACTGGAAGCAGAAAATCCGGAACACTTTGCAGTAAGGCAATATCGCAAGTACAAGCTTGCTGCCGGCAAAACTGCAAAATCGATTTTGATTTCCTGTGGTGCCAGACTTGCACCATTTGATATTCAGGAGCTAAGAGAAATCATGTCGTATGACGAAATGGAACTGGATATGATCGGTGATCAGAGAACAGCTATGTTTGTCATCATCAGTGATACCGATGACACATTCAACTTTGTGGTAGCAATCATGTACACCCAGCTCTTTAACCTGCTTTGTGATAAAGCGGATGATGAGCATGGAGGCCGACTTCCCTATCATGTACGGCTGCTTCTTGATGAGTTCAGCAATATCGGACAGATTCCAAAATTCGACAAATTGATTGCTACGATCCGAAGCAGGGAAATCTCCGCTTCTATCATTCTGCAGTCACAATCTCAGCTGAAAACCATCTATAAGGATGCTGCAGAGACGATCACAGGTAACTGTGACACTGTTCTTTTCCTTGGTGGAAAGGAAAGTTCCACACTGAAAGAAATATCAGAAACTCTGGGAAAGGAAACCATTGATCTTTACAACACATCAGACACCAGAGGCAGCAACCGGTCCTATGGACTGAACTATCAAAAGACAGGAAAAGAACTGATGAGTAGAGATGAGCTGGCGGTCATGGATGGAGAAAAATGTATCTTACAGCTTCGAGGAGTCCGGCCGTTTTTAAGCAACAAATATGACATCACAAAGCACAAACGGTACAAGGAACTTGCCGATTTCAATAAGAATAATGCGTTTGATGTCGAAAAGTATCTGGCACACCGACTGGTGCTGTCGGAAGATACAGAATTTGAAATGTATGAAGTAACTGTAACCCAAGAAGACGTATCAGTGATTGAAGCTTAGGAAGTTGAGGCCTGATATGAAAGAAAAAATTCGAGCACCCTGCTATTTCAGGTAAGGATACAAAAAAGGTCTGAATAAAAGGGAAAGGAGTAGAGCCAAACGCTTACAGACCATAAGAAAAAGCGTTTGTTCATACATTTGATTATGGCTTTTTTTAGCAGTGCAATCAATATCCTTCAGACACTGGTCGTTGCAATCGGTGCCGGTCTTGGTGTCTGGGGCGTAATCAACCTGATGGAAGGTTATGGAAACGACAACCCGGGTGCAAAATCCCAGGGAATTA
>ERZ780052.798-NODE-798-length-11100-cov-3.451154_pt1 | contig 11100 bp, 10 predicted proteins | sample MGYA00511845_ERZ780052 | MGnify/ENA primary metagenome ERZ780052 (study PRJEB29588, sample SAMEA1970897) | human gut metagenome | biome: human gut; feature: human-associated habitat; material: faeces | place: Denmark | collected 2008/2010 ...
AAGCAAAAGCGGCACCCAAACCGGAGAACCAAGTACAATCAGAACAATCTCCCATGCACGCAGGCGATGCGTCGGTTTGATCTTCTGCTTAACGATTTTGCTAAGTGGCGTATCTTCCAGAATCTGATCCACGGCTTCATCCGGTGTATCCATCGTGGCAACCGCCTCTTCCTCCGTCATGCCATCTTCCATCCGGTCATCGATCATCTCACTGTAATAAGCGATGAACCGCTCCATATCTTCCGTCGGCATCTTCGGAATCCGCACCCGGATTGCCGACAAATATTCCTGTTTATTCATGGTCTTGTGCCTCCTTCATAGGTTCTTCCCGAACGATAAACCGATAGATGGATTCCAGTTCCTTCCATTCCTCCTGAAACTCATCGATTCGCGCCCGTCCTGCGTCTGTAATATGATAATATTTCCGAAGTCGTCCGTTATGCTCCACCGATTGTACCGTCAGATACGCATTTGCTTCTAAGCGTCGTAAAATCGGATACAGCGTCGACTCCGAAACTGTCACATACGGTTTCATATCTTTGATGATCTGATATCCATAGGAATCTTCATCTTTGATTGCCGCCAGCACGCATACATCCAACATGCCTCGTTTTAATTGAATATCCATATGTATACCTCCTTATGTCACATACTATACGTCGCATAGTATTATATGTCAAGTAGTATTTTAATCTTGAACATAAAAAAGAGAACCTGAAAATTCAGGTTCTCAAATATCCGTTCAACTATTTTATCATATTAAAATTAACGCTAATAAGATACACAATACAGCCAGCAAACACATTATTATACCTATAAACGTAAAATATATGTCCTTTCGCCCTTCTAAACGATTATTACATAAATCGTATGCCTCATGCATGGATCTGGAATATGAAAGTGTATATTTTTTTCCAATTGGGTATTTTTTTACCTTAAAATCCTGTCCTAACACAATTCTTTTCTTACATAGCTCATATGGATCATAATACTCAACAATCAGCCTTCCATAGCCATGCATCGCTGTAGCATAACCATTCACTACATCGACAACCGTCCCTTCTATCTGCATATCCTCCATATTGTTCTCACGAATTCGAATTTTCCTCTTTATTTTCCGGAATTGCAGCAATGCAATCCCGCCTAACAACAAAATCGTTGCCTCAATAAATACCCATTCTGATTTACCATGTATATCTGGAATATATCCAAGTTCCATCATTTTTCTTATCATACTGACTATAACTACCAGAAACGATAAAATCTCAAATAATAGTATCCAGTATATTCTCTGCGGATCTTTTTTCAACCGGTATTTTGGATTCACATCCAACACCATTTTGTCAAATTCAGAACCAATCCCTCCCATTTGATTTACCATATCCATAATGGGATCAACCGATCCATCACGTTCTCTTTGTTTGCGTGATCGGATCATCCATATTGTAATAATAATAGCAAATAACATTACCAGAAGGAAAAATCCTGTTTTAATGAAATAAAATACAATCATACTTCATCCTTCTGATATTCTTATTCAAAATACTTCATCATTTCTGCCAGTTCATCCGACACCTTGCTGACATGTCCGGTTGCCGTGTTCATCTGGTCGATTGCTTCGGCAATACTTGTCACATTCGCAGATACTTCCTCGTTACTTGCCGCATTTTCTTCGGAAATCGCACTGAGGTCAGTAATATTGGCTATGATGGACTGCTTGATACCATCAAGCTGCTTTGACTTCTCGCTGATCCGCGTTACTGCCACAATATTGTCACTAATCGTCTTGCTGAGTGTTGCAAAGCTGCTGCATGTTGCAGAGATATCATCCTGCTCTTTTCTGAGCAATGTCTGCACATCATGTACCATACTCACACACTCATTTGATTTCGCAAAGATATTATCAGCCACCTGTTTGATCGTATCCACACCCTCGGCACTCTGCTCTGCCAGCTTCTTGATCTCACTTGCCACAACCGCAAATCCGCTTCCCGACTGTCCGGCACGTGCTGCTTCGATTGAAGCATTTAACGCAAGCAGACTTGTCTGTCCGGTAATATCCATAATCAGGTTGACTGCCTCATTGATTGACAGAATCGCCTGGTTTGTCTCTTCAATCTGATTTGTGATCCGCTCAATAATCTCTGCCGACTGGTTTGAGCTGTCCAGTACAGTCTCCATGGACTTGGTTGCTGTGCTGTTCGCCTTGCCCATCTGCTCAGAATTTGCACTTAATACCTGCACATCATTATCGATATCCGTGATTGCATTTCCCATCTCGATGGACTTCGCATTGACATCCTGCACATTATCTGCCAGTGTCACCGCGGTCACAGACAATTCCTCCATCGCCTGACTGATCTGTCCGGCACCCTCATTACTGAAATCAGCGCGCTCATTCAGGGAAGATGTATCCTGCTGCAGATTCACAACATGATCATTTACACTTGTTACAATATTATTCAGTTTTTCCTTAAGTATCTTTGAGGAATCAATCAACGTGTCAATCTCCGCAATTGCCGAAGAGCCTTCCACGTCTTCTGAAATACTTCCGTTCGCAATCCGTTCAATATGTGCTGTTGTCTTCGCCAGTGACTTCCGGATCTTCAACGCAAGGAGAATCAGGGCACCCAGGTATAGAATGCCTATCGCCGCAGAGATCAGTAACAATGTACGCACAAGTCCCTTCTTTGCTGCGTTGACAGTCGCTGTTTTCTCGCCGGCAAATCCCATACCGATCACATCACCGGCATCGGAATACACCGGTGTGTAGTATACATAGTAATCTGCACCTGCAATCTGTACACCATCTGCGTGGTAATCCTTGCCCGCCTGGACAGTTTTCCAGATTGCAGCATCTGCCTTTGTTCCCTCCGGACGGTTTCCATTCTCATCAACAACCGAAGTGATGTATCGTTCATCTCCTTCAAAAAATGTAAGCTCGATATTGTCCTTTTTCAATGAATCGATAAACTCGTAGCTGACATCGTCCCTGCATAAGATGTCTTCGCGGACATCCCACTCAAAGTATTTCTCTACCGAAACCGCACATGCCTTTAGTCTTGCATATGTACTGTCTTCAAGTTCCTGTTCCATTTTTCTTGTAGAATAAATTGTCAGAATCAGAATTGCCGTGAGCAGCGGAACGCTGCCGATCAGGATAATCACCCATAAGATATTTAATCGTTTCCCTTTTGAATTTTTACTAGCTGCCATACATTATCAGAAGATATATAATCTTCTCTCCCCCTTTTCTATGTATTTTCTTTTTATTATACTCGTTTTTTTCGACGGGTTCTATCAAATATTTGAGGTTTTTGTGGTAGCTACTTGCGGGGATTGCAAGTCAACTTATACGAATTATCTGCGAATCTAGCACATGAACCTCCTCTACGCTTCGCTACGGCTCGGTCATCATCAATCCGCCAATAATCGCAACAAAAAAGCTCCAAGAGAATAAATTCTCTGGAGCTTTTTGCATGCGATTGCTCGCAAATTATCTCTTTGAAAACTGTGGTGCACGACGAGCTGCTTTCAAGCCGTACTTCTTTCTTTCCTTCATACGAGGATCTCTTGTAAGGTATCCTGCCTTCTTGAGTGCTGGTCTGTACTCAGCGTCTGCCTCGAGGAGTGCTCTGGAGATACCATGTCTGATAGCACCAGCCTGACCTGTAAATCCGCCACCCTTAACATTTACAAGTACATCGAACTTTCCTTCTGTACCTGTTGCTGCAAATGGCTGCTTAACGATGAGCTTCAATGTATCAAGACCGAAATACTCATCCATGTCTTTCTTATTAATAGTTACCTTACCAGTTCCTGGTACAAGGTAAACTCTTGCGATACTGCTTTTTCTTCTACCTGTTCCGTAAAATCTATTACTATTCTTAGCCACGAACGTTTCCTCCCTTATTAATACTTAATCTCTAATACTTCTGGCTTCTGAGCCTGCTGCTTGTGCTCTGGTCCAGCGTAAACATAAAGCTTCTTGATCATCTGTCTTCCGAGAGGTCCCTTTGGAAGCATGCCCTTAACTGCAAGGTAGATAACATCCTCTGGCTTCTTAGCCATCTTCTCTTTGAGAGTCTGCTCTTTCATACCGCCAACGTAATCAGAATGGTGATAGTAAACCTTCTGATCCATCTTCTTACCTGTTACTTTGATCTTATCAGCATTTACAACTACGATATAGTCACCTGTATCGATGTGTGGTGTAAATGTCGGCTTGTTCTTTCCTCTTAAAATGCTTGCGATCTCTGATGATAAACGACCTAATGTATGTCCTGTAGCATCTACTACATACCACTTTCTTTCAATGTTTGATGGGCTTGCCATAAAGCTCTTCATTGTGGTGTTCCTCCTTAAAATTATTCGAATTGTCCTGCATCATACCCATGCTTTCAAGCCGAAATGTCCGAAACAGCCTGTCCGCACAGTGCCGAATGCGTACTGTACATTGCTTCAAAAGAGTATTCCATGAATCCCGGGGCTATTGGGACGCACTTCACCTGTCTTTTGTCACATTTAGGTATTATATTATACGTGTCCGCGTGTGTCAACGTTTTTTTCAAGAAATGCGTAAATTTTCTACAAATATTCAATTCCAACCAACTGCAGTCCACACGCTTCCGCTTTCGGACCTGCTGTCCCGCGGTCCCTCCCAGCGAGATACTTCTCGACATTCGCATCGAGAATCTCCTTCACATGCTCCGGCGGATACATGTTCATCCCGCATTTAAGCAATGTACCCATAATGATCCGCACCATATTATATAGGAAACCGGTTCCGCGGATCGTCATAATGATCATCTTGCCCTCTGTGCGGAAGGAAATCTCTGTGACCGTGCGCACCGTTGACTCCACCTGTGTCCGCGGCGTGCAAAATGATTTGAAATCATGTTCTCCGACGAGATACGCTGCTGCCTGCTCCATCTCCGGTACATCAACATATAAAAAACAAAATTTCAAGTAAAGCCGTACGAGCGGGTTCGGAAACTTGTCGTTCCAGATGCGATACTCATACGTCTTGATCGTATCGCAAAACCGCGGATGAAAATCATCCGCCACCTGGCACGATTCCTGAATCCGGATATCGTCCGGCAGCCGCTGGTTCAACGCGAAGCTGATCTTCTCCGGCGGAATCCGTGTCTGCGTATCAAAGACTGCCACATTTCCAAGCGCATGCACCCCGGAATCTGTCCGGCTTGCGCCAATGATCTTGATATCCTCCTGCAACAGCTTCGACAGTTCCCGGTTCAGGACTTCCTCGATTGTAATTCCATTGTCCTGAATCTGCCAGCCACAATAATTTGTCCCGTCATACGCAACGGTTAATTTGATTCGTTTCATGGAGCGAATCTCCTTTCTCTTATATTGTGAAATACACTATTCTATCTCACCACTATATATCATTCAGTAACTATCATCTACTTATCTATCCTACGTTTTAGAACTTCACAATCAACACCACCGACGCAATAACCATCGCCAGCATGCACACATACGCGACCACATCGCGTCTCTCATACACGAGTGGATGCAGCTTCGTCCGTCCTTTGCCGCCCGTATAGCAGCGGCTGTCCATCGCATCGCCCAGATGTCCGGCACGCGAGATTGCATTCTGGAAAAGCGGCAAGATCACTGTCCGAAGCTTCTTTAAACGCACGACCGGATTTCCCTTCTTGAAGTCCGCGCCACGCGCCATCTGCGCCTTCATAATTTTGTCCGCTTCCTCCATCAGCGTGGGGATAAAGCGGAGCGCAATGGACATCATCATCGCCAGCTCGTGCGCGGGAAAGTGAAAGCGCTTGAGCGGCGATAAAAGCAGCTCAATGCCGTCGGAGAGCGCGATGGGGGAGGTCGTCAGCGTCATCAGCGAGGTCGCGAGGACGAGGAACACAAGGCGCAGGGAGTAATGCACCGCCTGCGTCAGCCCTTCGCGGGTGATGTGGATAATCCACCAGTCGATGAGCGGGGTCGTGCCATTGGAGAAGAACAGGTTCAGCACGAACGTCAGAATCAGGATGATGCGCAGGGGCTTGATGCCCTTCATCAGCATCTTGAAGGGGACATTCGAGCACTTCGCCGCCCAGTAGAGGAACGCCAGCACCAGCGCGTACCCGACGAGCGAATGCACCATGAACACCGCGACAATCATCAGGATGGTTAGAAGGATTTTCGTGCGCGGGTCAAGGCGGTGGACGAAGCTGTCAACGGGGTAATACTGCCCCATGGTGATGTTCAGATTCATTTCGCCGCCTCCTTTTCCTGCTTTTCTTTCCACAAACGAAGCAGATGGTCGTGCAGCTCCTCCTGTGTGAACAGGTCGTCGGGCAGTTGAAGCCCAGCGGCACGCAGGCGACCGCACAGTTCCGCCGCTTCCGGCACACCCAGCCCGATGGAGCGCATCAGGTCAGCTTGGCGGAAGACATTGCGCGGCGTGTCAGTCAGCACCAGTTCGCCCTTGCTCATCACAATCATGCGCGTCGCCAGCCGGGCGCAGTCATCCATGCTGTGGCTGACCATGACGATGGTCACGCCGCCCTCGCGGTGCAATTCCTGCAGCATTCCCAGAATGCGCTCGCGGCCGCGCGGGTCAAGCCCGGCGGCGGGTTCGTCCAGAATCAGCACCTTCGGCTCCATCGCCAGCACGCCCGCAATCGCCACGCGGCGCATCTGTCCGCCGGAGAGGTCGAACGGGCTGCGCTCGGCGTACTTGTCGTAGTCCAAATGCACATGCGCCATGGCGCGGCGCACACGCTGGTCGATTTCTTCCTCCGACAGCCCTTGGTTCTTCGGGCCGAACGCAATGTCCTTGGCAATCGTCTCTTCAAACAGCTGATATTCCGGGTACTGGAACACCAGCCCGACTTTCTGCCGGATGCGGCGGCGGTCGACACCCTCGCCGTTCATGTCCTCGCCGTCGACGAGCACCTGCCCGCTGGTGGGCTTGAGCAGTCCGTTCAAATGCTGCACCAGCGTCGATTTGCCGCTGCCCGTGTGCCCGACGATGCACACAAATTCGCCGTCCTCAATCGTCAGCGACACGTCATGCACGGCGGTTGCCTGAAAAGCGCTGCCGGCGCTGTATGTGTGGGTCAAGTGCTTTACTTCGAGGGACATAGCAGCGTCAGCACCTCCTTGGTCATTTCGTCAACGGTCAGGATGTTCCCCGGCAGGGGCATCCCGTCTCGGCGGAGCGAATCCGCCAATGCGGTCATGTGCGGCACGTCAAGGTGCAATTCGCGCAGGGTATCCACCTGCGGGAACACCTCGCGCGGCGTGCCGGACAGCGCCACCTCGCCCTGATTCATCACGATGATGCGGTCTGCCTGCGCCGCTTCTTCCATGAAGTGGGTAATCCACACGACGGTGATGCCTTTTTCGCGGTTGAGACGGCGGATGGTGGACAGCACCTCCCGCCGCCCGGACGGGTCGAGCATGGCGGTGGATTCATCCGCGATAATGACGGACGGCTGCATAGCGAGAATGCCCGCGATGGCGATGCGCTGCTTCTGTCCGCCGGAGAGCATATGCGGCGCGGCTTCGGCGAACTGGCTCATGCCAACCGCTTGAAGCGCCGCGTCGATGCGCGGAATCATCTCTTCGCGGGGAACGCCAAGGTTCTCCAGCCCGAATGCGACATCCTCCCGGACGACGGTCGCGACAAGCTGGTTATCAGGATTCTGGAAAATCATCCCTGCCTTCTGGCGGATTTCCCAGAGCTCATCGTCGCTTTGGGTATCCATGCCGCAGACGGTGATATGCCCTTCTGTGGGCAGATAGAGGGCATTGAGGAGCTTTGCGAGGGTGGATTTGCCGGAGCCGTTATGGCCGAGGACAGCGAGAAATTCGCCTTCGTGGACTTGCAGGGAGACATGGTGGAGAGCGGGTTCAGGGGCATCCTCATAGGTGAAGGAAACGTCCTGAACGTCGATGCATACATTCATGATGATAACTCCTTTTCGGGGTGGAAAGTGAAACCGGGTTTTATTTTAGCACTAATAAGGTAAAAAAGCAATTAGGAATGCGGAAATCGGAATGCGGAATGCGGAATAAAGCCGCGTACAGAATACCAAAAAGCACAGCAGCTAAAAAATTTCGCCAAAATCCAAGCCGCATCCGGAGGGGAGCGCGAAGAAGTCCAGAGGGCGACCGCAGACTTCGTCTGTTCTCATTGCCCTCTGGAACTTGCGGAAAAGACCAGTTGCGAAGAAGCAGCCAATTCCGCCAGCCACACAAAGTCCTCCGCAAAGGCGGAAAAATGCCTTCCTCAGGGCATTCCATTTTTCCGCAAATGGTGATATACTGATTTTTGAGAAAGTGTTAAGGGGGATGCCGAGATGGATCAGCTCGAAGCAACGGTGGAGGGGACGGTTTACCGCAATGCCGAAAACGGGTATTCCGTCGTGACGGTGAGGCCGGAGCAGAAAATAGGGCTGAGAACCGTGACGGTCGTCGGTACACTGCCGATGCTGTCCGGCGGCGAAATGGGCATCTTCTCCGGCGAGTGGATGGAGCATCCGCAGTACGGGCGGCAGTTCAAGTGCCAGAAGGTGGACCTGCAGCGCCCGACAACCCTGCAGGGCATCCTGAAGTATCTCTCCAGCGGCATCATCCACGGGGTTGGCGCAAAAACCGCGCGCGATATTGTCAACTGCTTCGGCGAAGATACGCTGAAAATCCTCGATGAGCACCCCGAACGATTGCAGGAAGTGCCCAACATGGGCAAAAAACGCTGGAAGCAGATTATTGAGGATTATCAGCAGCAGCAGAGCACGCGCGCGGCAATGGTTTTTTTGCAGACGTACGGCGTGAGCGCGTCGCTGGCGCTGAAAATCAGCAAGGTGTACGGTGAACGGACGCAGGCGGTCATTCGGGCGAATCCGTATCAGCTGTGCGACGACATTGACGGCGTGGGCTTCAAAACGGCGGACGCTATCGGCACGGCCATCGGCATCCCCCCGGACAGCGACGGGCGAATCAGCGCCGCGCTCAAGTACGTCCTGCGCGATCAGGCAGTGAGCATGGGGCATGTCTATCTGCCGATGGATGAGCTGCTGAACCGGTGCACGGCGCTTTTGCGGGTTTCGCGGGAGATGGTGGCGCATCAGCTGAAAACGATGCAGCTGCTGCGTGAACTGGTGATTTCCGGCGACGACGGCGATGAGCATGTGTACCTGCCCGCGTACGACAGCGCCGAACGCGAGGTGGCGACGCGCCTGTGCGAATTGATGGCGTCCACCGTGCCGTCGTGCGCCACAGATGCCGAGGACAGCATCGACGCGTTTGAAGCACGGTATCACATCGAGTTCAGCCAGCGCCAAAGGGAAGCCATTTTGATGGCGCTCCGGCGCGGCCTGCTGGTGATTACCGGCGGCCCCGGCACGGGCAAAACGACCATCATCAAGTGCATTATTTCCCTCCTGTCCGAGTTCGGGGAGGTGGTGCTGTGCGCGCCGACGGGCCGCGCCGCCAAGCGCATGACCGAAACCACCGGTCATGAGGCGAAAACCATCCACCGCCTGCTGGAGTACGGCGGCGAAGAGGGGCAGTTCGGCCGCAATCAGGATACGCCCATTGAGGGCGACTGCATCATTGCCGACGAAACGTCCATGGTGGATATGATGCTGATGCGCTCCTTCCTGCGCGCGGTTGCGCCGGGTACACGCCTGATTCTCGTCGGCGACGCCGATCAGCTGCCGTCCGTCGGGGCGGGTAACGTATTGGGAGACATTCTGCAAAGCGGCGTGATTCCGTCGATTCACCTGACCGACATCTTCCGCCAGTCCGAAACGAGCCGCATCGTCACCAACGCGCACCGCATCAACGAGGGAAAGATGCCGCTGCTGAACGAGAAGAACACCGACTTCTTCTTCGAGCGGCAGATGAGTTTGCAGCAGGCGGCGGACACCATCGTCGCCCTGACGACGCAGCGCCTGCCGAGGTTCCTGAAGTTCGGCGACGACTGGCGTAGCCGCTCCGTGCGTGAAATTCAGGTGCTCGCGCCGATGAAAAAGGGCGAATGCGGCGTACAGGCGCTGAATATTCGTTTGCAGGAGGCACTCAATCCGCCCGCGTCCGGCAAGCCGAGCATCACTTACGGGGAAACCATCTTCCGCGTTGGCGATAAGGTGATGCAGACGCGCAACGATTACGACATGGAATGGCGCAGGCGCGTGAATCTGGGCTGGGAGGACGGCAAGGGCGTTTTCAACGGCGACGTGGGCTTCGTGACGGCGGTGGATACGGAGAATCACGCGCTGACCGTCCGCTTCGACGACGAGAAGGACGCGGAATACACGGGTCAGCAGCTGGAAGACCTTGATTTAGCGTACTGCCTGTCCGTGCACAAAAGTCAGGGCAGCGAGTTCCCGGTGGTGATTCTGCCGGTGGCGCAGGTTCCGCCGCGGCTGTGCTACCGCAACCTGTTCTACACCGGCGTCACCCGCGCACGCAAATTGTGCGTTGTGGTGGGCCGCAGGGACGTGGTGAACAGCATGATGAGCAACATCCGGCAGAACCTGCGTTACAGCGGTCTGTGCGCCCTGCTGCAGGCCGGACAGCCGCCGCAGCAGCTCAGCACAGGAGGGGAGGATCCCTGATAAAACCGCGCAGAACAGCGGCAAAGCTTGTATACTTTTTGCCGCAACTATGTTATACTAAAACAGTCTTTGTTTTTTGCCCGCAGCTGCGGGCGTTACATACATGATAGAGGAACGCAGAGAAAGGAATCAGGCAATTATGGCACAGAATGATATTGGCATCGACCTTGGTACTACTACCATCATCATCGCGCAGGAGGGCAAGGGCGTGGTGCTCAATCAGCCCAGCGTTGTGGCAATGGATACCCGCAAGAAGACCGTGCTGGAAGCAGGCGATAAGGCCCTTGCTATGGTGGGCCGCACCCCGAACTATATTTCTGCCATCTTCCCGCTGAAGGACGGTGTGATCAGCGACCACACCATGACCCGTGAGCTGATCTGCCGTTTTGTCAAGCAGGTGTACAGCTCCCACATGGTCAAGCCCCGGGTGGCAGTCTGCGTGCCTGCTGCGATCACCGGCATCGAGAGCGATGCTGTGGTGGAAGCGGTGGTGGCC
>ERZ780052.802-NODE-802-length-11035-cov-3.283880_pt1 | contig 11035 bp, 12 predicted proteins | sample MGYA00511845_ERZ780052 | MGnify/ENA primary metagenome ERZ780052 (study PRJEB29588, sample SAMEA1970897) | human gut metagenome | biome: human gut; feature: human-associated habitat; material: faeces | place: Denmark | collected 2008/2010 ...
TCTGCGTCCCGACAGCCGATGCAAGATGCTGCTCTCGGGGGATAAGGTCACTCTTGACACGCTCCTTGCTGCAATGATATATGACAAGCTTGCGTGGCTGCAATGGGCTAAAACGAAAGACGGTGCAAGAGGTGTGAACATACCCGAAACTGTTGTTTCAAAGCTTTTAGGCGACAGTGAGAGCAAGACACGAGGATTTACAAGTATCGAAGAATTTGAAAAAGCAAGGCAAGAACTGATAGGAGGTGAAACGTAATGGCGGAAGGAACTAAGCTTGCGGACGCATATGTGCAGATAATACCTATCTCAGAGGGCATAACAGGCAGAATAAAAGACCTGTTCAAAGACCTGCCCGACGAGGGCGACAAGGCAGGCGACAAAACAGGCAGCTCCTTTGCCTCAAAGCTCAAAAAAGCTGTTGCGGCGGCAGGTGTGGGAGCGGCTATAAGCAAGGTCGTCACCTCTGCATTCACTGAGGGTGCGGCACTTGAACAATCTCTTGGCGGTGTTGAAACGCTCTTTAAAAAGCACGCTGATATCGTCAAGAAGAACGCACAGGATGCCTACAAGACCGCAGGAGTAAGTGCAAACGAGTATATGGAGAACGTCACGAGCTTTTCTGCGTCGTTGCTTTCATCTCTTGGCGGTGACACTCAAAAGGCGGCTGAGGTCGCTCACACTGCTATGGTGGATATGTCCGACAACGCCAACAAATTCGGCTCGGATATGCAGTCTATACAAAACGCTTATCAAGGTTTCGCAAAGCAGAACTACACAATGCTTGACAACCTCAAACTTGGCTACGGTGGAACAAAGTCTGAAATGGAACGGCTCTTGCAGGACGCTCAGAAGCTCAGCGGAGTTGAATACAACATTGATAATCTGAGTGACGTATACAACGCTATCCACACAATTCAGCAAAACCTTGATATCACAGGCACAACAGCCAAAGAGGCAAGCACCACCTTTTCAGGTTCATTCGCAAGCATGAAAGCTGCCGCCAAGAACTTTCTTGGTGTGCTTACATCAGGTGGTGATGCTGATAAGGCTTTCAATGACCTGATAGGTTCGACAGAAACATTTTTCGGTAACGTAAAGCGACTTGCAAAGAGCTTTGTATCTCAAACGGCAAAGGTATTTGATTCAGCAGTTGGTCAGCTTTTTGAGAAAATGGGCGTTGACGCAGAAAATATAGAGGGCGTTATAGAGGGTGTTCACAACGCCCTTAAATCCATAACAGCGGCAATTGTGACATTCATTGCGGTGTCAAAGGTATCTGCGGTCACAAAGTCCTTTGAGGGGCTTACTCTGCAAATGATACAAGATAAGGCTATGGCAACGGCCATGAATGCCGAAATGGCTATAACTCAAAATCTTGCGGCAGGTATCGCTGCAGGTGTCGCACTCATAGGCAGTGCGATCATAAATCATTTTGCCAATGAGATAGACGTCACAGAAAGCAGTATGGTGAATTTGTCCGAGAGTGTAAAACAGTTTTCGGACAAATGTCTTTCCACCAAAAGTGCCGTTGAAAGTCTTCACGAAGAACTTGCCGACAGCACAGACAGTAATAAAAAGCAGGCTGACTCTTATCGTGCACTCAATGACAGGCTCAAAGAGCTGAATGAAACTGAAAATAAAAGTGCTGATGAAAAAGCCGAAATGCAATCCATTATAGATCAGCTCAACGGCGATATAGAGGGCCTTAATCTGACCATAGATGATCAGACAGGCGGCTTGAAAAACAACACAGCCGCAGTAAGCGATATGCTTGACGCTTATGCGGATATGCAGGATTCAAAGGACTTGCAGGATAAGCTTGCGGAGGCTCTGAGAAACCAAGCGGCGGCTCAGAACGAGTATGATGAAGCACTTGAACGATACAAGCAGGCTAAGGCTGACGGCTTGACAGGTGATGATTTTGACGCACTTGCACTGTCCCTCAACACCGCTCACGGTGCACTTACAACAGCAAACAATGACCTTTCCTCTGTAAGACAGTCCATAGAGGAAGCAAACATCGCTCAGAAAGAATTTGCCGACGCTTATGCTCTTACAACAGGCTCGATAGCAGAACTCTCGGAAGAAACGCTGTCGCAGATAAATGACATCTGCGGCAAGTATGCAGACGCATACAAAACCCAGCACGATCTTGTGTTCGGACAGATAGATCTTCTTGACGAGTTCTGTGGAAAGTCAGATGTGACCGCCGAACAGCTTATCGCAAATCTTGACGATAACATAAACGGCTTTACCGATTGGGAGAACAATCTCGCCAAGCTGAAAAAAAAGGTCGCAGACGGCATTATCTCACAGGACTTTTACAACAATCTTGAAGAAATGGGTCCAAAGGGCGCAGGCTACGCAAAGGCGTTTGTTGATATGTCAGATAAGGAACTCAAGAAATACTCTGCCAAGAGCAAGGGCATATTTGATGAAATGAATGACTACGTTGACAGAAGCATGAGCAAGATGAAAGATTCTTCTGCAAAGCTCCTTGCAGACCTTGTTGACCTGCCGTCACAAAACTACTACAGTATGCGGACGGCGTATGAAGTACTAGGACAGTACGCCGCAGACGGCTACGCAGACGGCATACAGAGCAGAATGTCATTTGTAAGTGCCACAGTAAATGAAATGGTCATAAGGGGCATAACCGCCGCAAGACTTGCACAGGATTCACACTCGCCTTCAAGAGTTTTCCGCACGCTGGGCGGATATGTGGGCGAGGGCTATGCACTGGGTGTGGCTGATGAAACGTATCTTGCAGTGCAGGCTTCTGAAAACATGGTCAGATCTGCAATACAAAGTGCCAGCAGTGTTGACAGCAGGATAGATGTATCTTCACTGAGAGAGCAGACAGCTACACAAACTGTGCCTGATACGTCAAACATGGGTATGCGGTCGGCTATACTCAACGCCCTTGCAGAGTATGCCTCTGTTGACGGCAAAAGCACTAAACAGCCTATCAATGTAACTGTGGAGATAGACAAGCGAGCTGTTGGCAAGGCTGTGGTAGAAGATATAACCTCGCTGACAAAGCTTAACGGCAAGTCACCGCTTGTATAGGAGGTATGCAATGGAATATCTGAAATTCGGTGATACTGAAATAGCTGTGCCGACAACGTTCACAATAGATAAGAAAAAAATAATGTCCGATAATGCAGGGCTTTCCTCGACCTGCAAATATGTGGGTGACGTAAAGGGGCTACAGACCACGCTTCACATAGAGTGGGCAAATCTTAAACCGCAGGAAGTAGCAATTATAAACGAGTATGTTCTGAATGTGCAGGACGCTGATTTTCCTGTTACCTACCTTGATGAAACGTTCAACATGGTCACGGCACGTTTTAGGGCAGAGGGTACAACATACGAGCAGTGGGGTTGGGATAAGAAAAGACAGCTTTGCAAGGTGCTTTCCCTTGACCTTTATGCCTATTCCGGTACAGGTGAGGTGACATAAATGTACACAGTAAGCGACATTGTATCATCAAAGATAGAGAGCTATTGCAGAACGTGGAGAATGGAGCTTGAAGACACAAACAGCATACTTACAGGCGACAAGATAGTATCTGCAAGCAGTACAGCTCAAAGCACATCTATTTCCGACGATATAGAACTAGGCGCAGTGTGTTCACAATCTTGGAACATAAACATCAATGACGTTGATACGAAATTTCTCGGCAAAGAGTATGACACCTATCTGTATCTCGTAGACTACGAAACTAGCGGCATACTTTCAGACGAAAAGATACCAATGGGACGTTTCACCTGCGTGAAGTCGAAAAAGTCGGGCGGCAGTGTTCAGCTGACAATGGCGGATAGGCTGTACTTCTCGGACAAACCATATGTGCCGCATATCCCTATGCCAAACTGGAATAAAGCCGTTGAAGACGACATATGCAGACAATTGGGCTTGCAAAACGGCAATGACTATACAGAGGTGCGACTACTGCGTGACAAGAACGGCAGAAGGTTGATAGATAAGAACGGCAAGGTGCTGTACTCAAAATACTTTTACTTCAAGGTCAGCTCATTGCCAAAGGACGTGACCATGCGCCAAATGTTGTCCTATCTGGCTTCTGCTCAGGGCGAGTTTGGGTATGTTGATAGGTACGGAAAGTACGTCCGAAAGTGGTATGGCAAGAGCGTGAAAACATTGGACAACAATACGATAGACCTGCCTACTCTTAGCGAACGACAAAACGTTATCGTGGGCATTATCTGCAAAGTGAGTGATGATGTAACGCTGTCGCTTGGTGTGACAGATACCACGCAAGGGCGTGTACTAGAATTTGAAAATCCATACATGACCGAATCACTTTTGCAATCTCTGTGGCGCAGAATAGGAGGTTTTTCATGGTACACTACCGAATTGTACCACAGACTTGGTGACCCACGTTTCGACATAGGTGACGTGGTGACCTACACCAACGGCACAGACAATTATGATATACCGATAACAAATTTAGGATTTAACTTTGACGGAGGGCTGAGTGCTGATATTTCAGCGGTAGGCCTGAGTGTTGAAGAACAGCTTTAAGGGGGCGAGATAATGGCTGATGATTTGACATTGGCGCAGGATATCACTGAGAACGATTATCCGATGCAACACGCAGGCGAGGAAATCGATGAGATACTGAGCCGAGCCGGCAAGATACACTATGGCACTGTGGAATACAAGATGACGAAAGCGAATCCATTGATGCAGATACCGCTTGGACTGACCTTTGCGCCTAAACAGGTAATAGCAACGCTACGGCAGACAGACACACCAACACCATATCAGAACTACTGCACCCACGTCTATGGGTCAGGAACGTCATACTATCTGAGTGTCTGCATGGGAGCTGGGGCAACAGGAACCGTGCCAACAGGAACATACTATGTTGATTATATTGCAATAGAGTAAAGAGGGGTGATTAAATGACGATAACATTAAATGCAGATTATGACGTAACACTGAACACCGCCCTTTTGGGCTATGTTGGTGAAACAAACGCTAGACCCGTGTCGGTCGAAGGGCTGACAGTAGACGGTGCAGACCGCTATGTGCTTACGATAGACTACGGCGACGGTGTGACGTATGAGGTCGATATCACAGGCGGCACATGGACGCCTACGGCTGATATACTGCGTTCAGCGCAGACAGTCAGCTGCCAGATAGCGGCTAAAAAACTGTCAGGCGACGAGTATATTTTAGTTAAAAAATCACGCATTTTCCGTCTGAGAATAGGTGCGGCAATCGGTGATACAGCTATCCCGTCACCAAGTGTGGCAGCTGACGCACTAGACCGCATAGACGCCATAGGCAGGCAGGCACACGCAGATATGCAGACAGCCGTCACCGCTGCAGAAACGGCGACTACAGCGGCTGAAAACGCAAAAAAATCTGCCACAGCCGCAGAGAAATCAGCCGACACCGCAGAACAGGCGGCAAGCCGTGCTGAAACCGCACAGGCATCTGCTGAACCGTCCGCAACGCAGGCTGACACTGCAAGGCAGGGTGCAGAAACCGCACGTCAGCAGGCGGTCACAGCGCAGAACGCCGCCAAGATATCCGCAGCACAAGCATCAACGGCAGCACAGCAAACCGAAGCTGACAAGACAATAACGGCGGGCTATGCTAAAACCGCTAAGACCTGTGCTGACAGCACTGCGGCAGACAAGCAGGCGGTGCAGACATTGGCGGAACAGGTCGAGGCGGACAAGACCACAGTGGCAGAAAACGCCGCACAGGTCGCAGAGGACAGGACAGCCGCTGAAACTGCCGCACAGACAGCGCAATCCATAGCTGACAGCCGGAGGACTACACTACAGCGGTTGAAAAGATTGCCGAAAACACGGCAGAAATAGCTAACCTAAAACTAACGGACAAAGAGTTGCAACGCAGGGTAAATGCACTGTATTCCATCGGTCAGGGTATCACACACCAGTTTGAAACTGATACAAATACAGCATATCAGAAAACAGTGCCGACAGGGGCAAAGCTGATGAGCGTGAAGTCAATAGGCGGTCATTCTGAGGTCATTGACGGTGAGATTGTCAGTGCAGGAGTGATAGAGGTCGCTGTGGGTGATACCGCCTACCCAATCCCCGAACCTATCCGCAATCTGCCTGGCTACGGCTGGTCAGAACGGCTAAGAACTGGGTGGATTATGAGAATAAGAAATACTATCAATGTGTTGGTAGTGTGGATTTGGGAACGCTGAATTGGGTTGCAGGTGACAGTGGGAAAGTAGGTTTTCAAACATCGCAAGTTACAGGGCAGAAATTGACAAAGAATTATAACATTCTGCCAAACATCATCTGTTCAAAATATTTGGCGAAAACGCAGAATGCTATGTGGGGCAAAACCAGTGTAACAGGTATAACGACTAATGCTAGCGTTGACGGATATGTATATGTCAACGATACGTCCTACACCGACGCCACCGCATTTAAACAGGCAATGTCAGGCGTTATCCTATATTACGAACTTGCGTCGCCAATCGTCACCGACATTTCAACCCTGATTGACGATGACTTTCTGCGAAACATCGAAGTCGAGGCAAAGGGTAGCATAACGTTCAAAAACAGCAATGGCGACAGTTATCGCATACCAGTGCCGAACGAGGAAGAGTATATCGTGAAACTGAGTGAAGTAGGAGGTACAACATGACAGATTTGCAAAAGAAAATGGCGGACAAGCTAGGGCTATCTACCGAAGATTTTCAGCCGAAAAAAGCCACAAAAGTGGACGAGCTAGAAGCACAGGTGCTATACACGGCACTAATGACCGATACACTAATCGAGGAGGACAAGGAAGATGTATAGAAAGGTCAAACGTTTGTACGATTTAGGGCTGTACACTGCCGAGCAGGTCAAGGATTTTGCTGACAGGGGCAAGATAACGGCTGAGGAGTATACAACAATCACGGGACAAACATACGAAAGCGAGGAACAGTAATGAAAGAAAACACAGCAAAAATCATCATATCAGCAATAGCCGCAGGGCTGTCAGCGTATTTCCGTGTCATGGCGATACCTATAGTCATTCTGGTTCTTGTGATGATCATTGACTACATTACAGGAATGTGGAAAGCATGGAACAGGGGCGAGCTGTCAAGCCGTGTCGGTCTTAAAGGGCTTTTTAAAAAGGTCGGCTACATATTTGTGGTGGCGGTGTCAAGCTTACTTGATTGGCTCTTTATCTCAGGACTTTCGCAGATAGGCATTGAGGTAAACGTCAGCTTTTACTTTGGTCTTATCGTGACGATATGGTTTATCATCAACGAGTGTATTTCCATTCTTGAAAATCTTGCGGTGATAGGTATACCATTGCCGTCATTTTTGGTGAAGATAGTGCACAAGCTTAAAATCACAGTTGAAAACAAAGTGGATACAAACGAAAGTGAGGAATAGAAAATGACATATGATGAGTTTATCAAGAAGCACAATGGTGTAGCTGTTAACTATGACGGCGCAGCAGGCAAACAGTGTGTAGACCTTGCAACGGCATATTTCAACGAGGTCTTCGGCTCAGGTATCAAGAATTTCTGGTATGACGCACATCACTTTTGGGATTTATTCGATAAGAACACTTGGCTGAAAGCAAATTTCACAAAGGTAAAGAACACGCCAAGTTTCGTGCCGAAAAAGGGCGATGTAGCGATATGGTCAGGCACGTTGAATGGCGGCTGGGGTCACATAGCAATCTGCACGGGTGAGGGCAACACGAGTTATTTTTATTCGTATGACCAAAACTGGAGCGGAAAAGCCTGCACTAAGGTCAAGCATACTTATGACCATATTGCAGGCTTCCTGAGACCAAAGAACCAGAGCAAGATAAGTGTGAAAGTGCTTGACAAGACAGGCTACAAGCAGGGCAACAAAACAAACGGTGTGCTTGCACTCAAGGAACTGCTACTTCTTGCAAAGGCGGTCAAGCTTCATAGTGTGGGCATGGACAAGAACGGTACATACGGAAAAGGTACTGCAAAGGCAGTTAATACCCTGCTGAAAAAGTGGGGATATTATGAGAACGGCATTGCAGGCGTGAACTTCATCAAAAAGCTCAGCGACGAGATTACAAAAAAGATAAAGTAGGTAGAATTTCAGCCGTCTCGGACTTTTTATGGGTCTGAGGCGGCTGATTTTGCGTACACGAATTATACACGATAAAGCTGAATTGTAAATATATGCTTGTGAAATGCGGAACAAATGAAACGGCTTAAATGACGTAAATGCGTGGTTTACAAGCAACTTTATAAAGCAATAAAAAGTGGTGTGAAGTGGTATATTTAATCTCTCCATCTCCGCCAGCAGGGGCGTGCCCCTGCACCTAATTCCGCCTTACTGTGGTAGGGCGGATTTTTTTGTTGCCACACAAAATCTTGCATTTCCACCCGAACTGTGTTATAATCCTATATATCAAACATCATAACACGGAGGTCTATCATGTACGAAAATTTTAAATATCTCGACGCTGTTGCACAAAAAGAGATAACCAACGGAGTTTTCTCAGGCTCAGTTCTCAGCGTTATCCATAAAGGTGAAACTGTCTATCTCAAAAGCTTTGGTCTTGCTGACAAGGAGAAAAATATCCCTATGAAAACTGACAGCATTTTCAGACTTTTTTCTATGTCAAAGCCTGTCACAGCAGCTGCCGCAATGATACTTATCGAGCGTGGTCTGCTCGACACTCGTCACCTGCTCAAGTGGTTTATCCCTGAGTTCTCCGACCCTGTGGTTCTTGATGAGAACGGTGAGCGTCCTGCTGACAGAGATATAACCATAGGCGACCTGCTCACCATGACTTCCGGTATCCCTTATCCTGACGGCACTCCCGCAGGTCAGAAAATGGGTGCGCTTTGGGGCGAGCAGTCTGAAAAATATCTCAAGGGCGAAAAGCTTCTGGATACTGTGAGCTTCGCAAAGAAAATGGGCAAGCGTCCTCTTATGTTCACCCCTGGTGAAAAGTGGATGTACGGTGCATCTGCTGACATCATGGGTGCTGTTATCGAGGTGGTTTCTGGCATGAAGTTCGGAGATTTTCTTAGAAAAGAGATCTTTGAACCCCTCGGTATGAACGATACAGGCTTCTATATCCCAGCGGAAAAGGACAGCCGACTTGCCCAGTGTTATGAATACAAAAATGGCGGAAATGAGCCTTTCACTCACTTCCACCTTTGCCTTACTGATTACACGGTACCTCCTGCCTTTGAGTCGGGCGGAGCAGGTCTTGTTTCCACTGTAGAGGACTATGCAAAGTTTGCCAAAATGCTTATGAACAAGGGCGAGCTTGACGGCGTGAGGATACTCGGCAGAAATACGGTCGATTTCATGACAAGAAACGGTCTTACACCTGAACAGCGCAAGACCCTTAACTGGGACAGCACAAAGGGTCACGGCTACGGTAACTTCATGCGTATCCTTGACGACCCTTCCGCTGCAGGACTTATCCAGTCAGAAGGCTCTTTCGGCTGGGACGGCTGGATGGGCTGTTATTTCAGCCTTGACCCAAAAGAACAGCTCTGCATACTTTATTTTATTCAGCAGACAGGCGCAGGCACCACCGATTCTGCAAGGCGTTTGCAGAACATCGCATGGGGTGCAGTAAAATAAGCAGGGGAGGTCTGAGATTTGAAATTACAGGAAGGCAGATTTATACAAGGGCTTAGAAATATGTTCAGTCTGCGCTGGGATATGGCTGACCCTGATGAGATACATAATACGATAATATCTGGCACAAAGCTTCAGGGTACTAATATGTGTATCCTTATGCTTGCCATACTTATAGCCTCCATAGGTCTGAATATGAACTCCACCGCCGTTATAATCGGTGCTATGCTCATCTCACCTCTTATGGGCGGTATACCAGCCATAGGCTATGGAATCGCCACCAATGACCTGACTCTTTCAAAGGGTGCAGCAATAAGACTTGGCATACAGGTGGTCATTTGCCTTATCACCTCGACTATTTACTTTACTATCTCACCTATCACCACAGCCTCCTCCGAGCTTCTTGCCCGAACCACACCTACAGCGTGGGACGTTCTTATTGCCCTTTTTGGCGGACTTGCCGGCATAATAGGTCAGACCCGTAAGGAGAAAAGCAACGTTATCCCAGGCGTGGCTATCGCAACAGCACTCATGCCGCCGCTTTGTACCGCAGGCTATGGACTGGCAAGACACCGCCTTGACTATTTCGGCGGAGCATTGTATCTCTTTTTCATAAACAGCTTTTTTATCTGCCTTGCGGCTATCGTTGTGCTGAAGCTTTTAAGGCTGCCTCACGGCAACGATATTTCCCCGAAGGCTTTGAAAAAGATACACAGAAATATCGCTTTTATCACAGTTATTACCATGCTGCCTAGTATTTATCTTGGCTATGATATTGTGAAAAAGACAATGGATAACAGCAGTGCAGAGAAGTTTATCACCGAGAATTTTGACTTTGACGGCACTCAGATAGTGCAGAAAACTATAGATACTGATAAACGTATGATAGAAGTGGCACTTCTTGGCAAGAAGATAAGTACTGCCGATACAAAGGCGCTTCAAAGCGAGCTGAAAGCTTTCGGATTGGGAGATTATAAGCTTGTGATAACACAGACCGAGGTGGAAAGCGGTGTTACCGCTGACGAGGTCGAAAAGATGCTTGACAAGAACGCCGACGATGAGGAAACACAGAACAAGGTGGCACAGGTGCTAGCGCAGAAAGAAAACGACGACCTTAAAGCCGAGAATGAAAATCTGAAGGCACAGCTTGACAGCTATCAGAGCTATGATATAGACATGAGCGATATCGCCGAGGAGCTTGCTATCGTTTATCCCAACATAACAGGTGCGGCAGGCGGTCACATGAGCAGCCATTCAGTAGGCTCCCCCACAACAGTTAATGGCGTAACAGTGGTGCTATATGAGAACAAGGCTCTTACCGATGAACAGCTCAAAACTGTCACAGAGCTTCTGAAAAAACGTCTTGACGTGTCAAACGTCACAGTTATCCAGCAGGTGGAGAAGCAGAAAGATACCACCTCAAAGGCTGAAA
>ERZ780052.810-NODE-810-length-10980-cov-2.601190_pt1 | contig 10980 bp, 12 predicted proteins | sample MGYA00511845_ERZ780052 | MGnify/ENA primary metagenome ERZ780052 (study PRJEB29588, sample SAMEA1970897) | human gut metagenome | biome: human gut; feature: human-associated habitat; material: faeces | place: Denmark | collected 2008/2010 ...
ACTATGCAGTCAAGGGTATTGTAATTGCGGCTGGGGGGGGTGGTGGGGAAAAAGAGGGGGAAAAAAAAAAACCCCAAACCCCGCCGTACAGATGGATGCTAGGAAGATTTCATCCCGTGTGGAATAGCTATACCACGTAAGCAAATTAATTCCACAAGCAACAAGTCCGACCGCGATTGCAATGAATAAATCATATGGTATCCGGTCAAATACATTGCAGGTGATTGTCTCCTGCCCTTTCCGGTGTCCGGACGCTGCAATCAGAAATCCGCCCATAAAAAGAATCATAATCAGCGAAATCGCAAGCACATAAGGTGCCATATTCACAATTGGCTTGCAATACCGCAGCACGATCGACTCTGCATAGATATCACGTGCAGTCAGGTCGGATTTGACATAGGCATACAGCGTGTAAGAAACCGGTGTATACATATCAATGCTCTGCGTCAGGCTGCCGTCATGTGCCAGCGTCAGGCTCTCATTGTATATCTGCCCATCACCGGCTTTCTTCGTCGCACGTGCAACTGCCTTCTGATAAGCGGAATTGTTCGAGAGATAATAAATAAAATTTGTGTTGTCAAGCTGAATATACGGATCCGCATTGCCTTCGTCATCTACGGCACTGTCAACCACGGTCATATCCGCAAAGGAAATATTGCTCCAGTCCCAGTACACGTCACGGATTGACACAGGAACTTCCTCGGATGTTGCAAATACATCTTCGTCCGCTTCATAGCTGCTGTAATCCTCATCATATTCGTCCGGTACATAATTGTTCTTCCAGAAATCAATGATATCCTCCAGAGAAAGCTTACAGGTGATCGTCGTCTGTCCGGTATAGGTCATTATCCGCCTGGATCTTACGTCATGATACTGATACTCTTCTGCCTTATAATTCGACAAGGTTGGATACTTCTTTGCATCATCCGGTACGACCTCGAAGTAGAAATTGCTGTTTTTCTCATTGAAATAATCCTTATAATACCGTATCGTATGATTCTCCTGCGTATCATCCTGACTTTCCACATATGCCTTGTAGTATTCGTCCACCTGATACGAGGAATTATCCACGAGATTTCCCATATAGCCATCGTAAATCGCCTACGCCTGCATCTGGCTGGAACCGCCGTAGGAAATCGCTCCCACACAGCGGGAACCCGCTGCCATAAAAAGCGATACCGAAAGCAGGATTGCAGCAACCACCTTTGCCACTGCACTTTTCTTTAATTTGTCCATTTTATCATTCCTTCCCAAACATATACCCTTGGCCCCAGACTACTTTGATGTAACGCGGTTCCGAAGGGTCTGCCTCGATTTTCTCACGCAAGTGGCGAATATGTACCGCAACAGTGCCCTCCTGTCCGAATGGTGCATCCTCCCAGACGGCACGATAAATATCCTTCGGTGCATACACCGTATTCGGATGTTCCATCAGGAATTTTAAGATTGCATATTCCGTCTTAGTCAGGTTCACAGGTTCTCCATCAATCGTAACCTTCTTCGCCCTGTCATCCAGACAAACCCCGCCGATCTCGAGCGCATCTGTCTCCTGCTTCTTCGGGACATTTCCGCCAAGCATCATGTAACGGCGCAGCTGTGCCTTTACTCTTGCGATCATAACAACCGGGTTAAATGGTTTGGTAATATAGTCGTCCGCACCGACGGAAAGTCCAAGGATCTTATCTGTATCCTCACTTTTCGCTGTGAGCAGGATGACCGGAACATTGGAAGTCTTACGGATCTCGTTCATCGCTGTGATACCGTCCATCACCGGCATCATGATATCCATCAGCACAAGCTGCACATCCTCGGTTTTCAGCTTCTCACAGGCTTCCTGTCCGTTGTACGCTTTCGTCGCCTGGTACCCTTCTGCAGACAGGTAAATACCAAGTGCCTCCACGATATCCTTCTCATCATCACAGACTAAAATGTTATACATATTGTTCTCCTCTTCCTTATCGGTAATCTCCGACCATACAGGTATCCCTGTTGTTATGATACCTGTATTATCGCAAAATGAATTTTAAGATACTAGATTTCATATATTTAAGATTTTATTAAGAACGTTAAATTTCTTTTCGATCCTGCAATACTGGAAATGCCTTGCGGATCTTTGTAACATCGTTTTGTATATCATACACAAGTAGTTTTTCTTCCTTGCAGGAATCATCTGCAAGCCGGATTTCCCTCATCGGCACAAGCAGGCTGCCATCCGGAGCATACACCCCCGAATCCCCGGAATAATACTGTCCGTCCATATCACCGCAACAGTTCACCCCTGCCACATAGCACTGATTCTCGATGGCTCGTGCCGCAAGTAATGTCTTCCAATGCGACGTACGTGCCTCCGGCCAGTTTGCAGGCACAATAAAAATCTCAGCCTCCGGCACCATCGTCCGGAACTGTTCCGGGAAGCGGAGATCATAGCAGATTGCAAGACCTACCTGAAATTCTCCGAGTTTTCCGGTACAAATCTTCTCTCCACCCCGGAAATGTGCATGTTCTTCACCGTAGGAAAACGGATGGATCTTAGCATAGTCCATTGCAATGCTTCCATCCGGTGTCACGATCGAATAATGATTCTCACAGAGTGGTTCTGTCTTTTTGACCCAGCCGATGCCGATTGTCTTGTGGTACCGCCTTGCAAGTGTTTTTATCTGTTCAATCGTCCAGCCGGTTGTTGGTTGGTTCGTCATGTCCGGTGTGCTATCCATTTGCGCACGCGATTGTATCTCAGCATCCGGTTGACAAATCTCTGCTGTCACATCGGTATGCATCGAGAATCCCGTCAGACTCATCTCCGGGAACAATACGATCTCCGCATCTGCGGCTATCACAAATTCCTCTACCCGGGCGAGATTTGCCTGTTTGTCTTCCCATAGGATATTCGTTTGTGCCAATGCAATCCGCATGCGTTGTCTACCTCCACATTTCTACCACTGTCCCATTACTTTATGCATAAATGCGCCCACCTCTTCCCAGGCGCGCTTTGACTCCGGTATCACTGTGCCGCTCATCTGAAACACATGAAACATTCCTTCATATACTGTGAATCGTACCGGAACGCCTTGTTCTTTTGCCTTCTTCGCAACCGATGCCGCATCATCATACAGCATCTCGTGTGTCCCGACCTGAATCAGCATCGGCGGAAATCCGGTAAAGTTTCCGTACATGGGTGAAATCAAAGGGTTCTTCGCATCATTTTCCCCGATATAAGGGCTGTGCAACAGCATCTCTCCACCGCCATCTGCACCAAAGACCGGATCGATCTCCCGGTTCTTCGTGTACGATTCTCCCGTGATCGCCAGATCCGTCCACGGCGACATCGCAACTAATCCCGCCGGCATCGGCTCGCCATTTGTGCGCAGTTCCATACAGAGTGCCATCGCCAGACCGCCGCCCGCCGAATCGCCGACTACGATGATTCGATCGGATTCATAGCCTTTATCGCGCAGCCATTTATATGCGGCAACCGCATCTTCTAATGCCGCCGGAAATGGGTACTCCGGTGCCAGCCGGTAATCCACAGAAAGCACTGCCGCTCCACTGCTGATCTCGGCGTAAAGCCCTGCCATCTTCCGGTACTGTCCCTGCAACCCGGACATGTAACCACCACCATGAAGCTGTAGGATCACGTATGGATTCTCCGAGCCGTTCCATGTCAGATATTCCATCTTGAACAGTCCCATGTCGATATGTTCTACGGAAAGGTGCTCCGGGTATTCAAATTCTGTGTTCTGAATAGATTTTTCCTTTTTTCTCTGCCATGCCTGCTTTAAAACCGGGTTCTGGTTGACCATGGCTACGATATCACGCATCAGTTCTGCGCGGTGACTTGTCTTGTCGTTCTCCTTCATACATACCTCTCTTTTGATAATGATACTACACACGGAAGCGGCGGTTTAGTTCGAGCGTAGTGCTTCGCCCGCCAATCACGAAAATTCCGAAGAGCTGGACGAGTACGGTAAATACTGCAACCAGTGTCAGAAGCTTCCATGTGACAACTTCCAGGCTGACTAACAGCAGCTCAACGGCTGCGATCAGTGTCAGTTCGAGCTGCGGCATAATATAGCTTCGCCAGTCACGGCGGCGCACCATCATGAATACGAAGATTGTAATATTCGTCGCAATCACGACAACCGGAATTCCGATATTGACCGACCAGCCTTCATAGCCAAGAGCAAAATCGACCGCAAGCACAAGTGCCGCACTGATCACTCCCTGAAATATGATTTTCTGCTGTTCATCTGCAAGTGGCTGTGCAGTAAACGTAAATGTAAAGTACAGATACGCAATTCCTGCAAGACTTACCAGCGACCAGCGAACACCATGATAGGTCATATAATTTACGATGCCAAGCACGACCACACCGACAACCACGCAGAACGTCACGATGCGGATTGCGAGACGCATCCGCTGTTGCTTCGGGAACATGTCCGGATAGACCGGCTGCACATGCTCTGTCTCCGACAGCGCGCCCTTGCAAAGTGGGCAGATCAGGCTGTCATCCTTCACTTTTATATTACAGCGATTACATTTACTCATAATACACTCCATTCGTCTCTACCGAGACATCAATTCCATCTTCTGAAAGCTTGCGGAAGAATACCTTCTGCACATCGACTTCCCGCACTGCCGAGCTGAATGTGAACACCAGCGTATCCTTATACGACACAACCGCTGCCTTCAGGTTCTGATTCTTCGACATGGACAAGGTTGCATACAGCGACTCCACATACGCGTCGTACGGGCTTGCAAGCTTCACCAGACCAAGGTTCGTCACACAGCCGGAGTTCGCCTTTGCAGACATCTGATAGATGATCTTCATCGCAATATTCTTGATAAAGAGCGGCGTTGCACGCAATGCCTTGTTCTTCTCGTTTGACACATTGTATGCCATGATCTCTTCTAGGTGTTCCTTCGTGATCTGGCTTTTCAGGCTCTCTGCCACCTGTGCCAGCACTTCTTCAAATGTATAATCTTCCCGCTCCGCCCGGAACATTGCCGACACGACAGCGAAGAAATTCTTCGTTGTTGCAGAACCATAATATGGACGCAGATTTACCGGCACGCATACCGCAAGCGGACGCCGGTGCGGGATACTGTGCATATAGCCCTTATATACCGACCATGCAAATACACCGATCAGATACTGATTGACAGTCACGCCGTACTGCTTCGCCACGCGCTTGACATCCGGCAGATGCAGATAGCCGTGCATGATTCCGAAATATTCCCGCGGGAACATTTCCCCACGGATCCCAAGTGCCTTCTCCGTCTTATAGCTCTTCTTCGCCGGACGCTTATAATGCTTCAGATAGCTGTCCTCCCGGTCGACAGTCGTCTCTTCATGCAATTCCATCCGGTCGCCCTTGCCGATCTCCTGATGCACCAGACGCAGATACTGGTACACGAGTTCTTTTAAGAACATCAGCGCACCATTGCCATCGGTCAATGCATGAAAGACTTCTAAGCTGATTCTTCGTTCATAATATAACACCCGGAACAGATACTCCCGGTTTAACAGCGGATTGATATACTGGCAAGGTCCCATGTCCTCCTGCATCACACGCGGCGCGGGGTTCGGATTATCCTCAAAATAATACCAGAATACACCAGTCTTCATACGCACATGCATGACATCAAAATACGGAAGCACCATGTCGAGCGCCTGCTGCAATTTCTCCGGCTGGATCTCCTCGGTCAGTGTTGCCGCGATCCGGTAGACATTGCTTGATTTGCGGCTGGCAATTACCGGGAAGAGATTCGCGGTATTATCCAGCTTGTCAAATCGCGCTTCACGGATTCGTTTTGGCTGTCTCTTTACAGATTTCATCTTCGAATCCGTCGGTTTCACTTCCAGCTTTGTGTCCGATTTTTTCTGCGTATTCTGCGCTGTTTTTTTATTTGTCGTTTTCTGTCTTTTCTTACTCATTTTATTCAGTCCCAACTTCATCATGTACCTGCATGCGTCATTTTGTATCTATATCCTGCATAAATCTATACAATTTCATACATTCCCGCTCGCAGAACTTACACTAAGAAAAAAGCGGGCTGACGTATCGTCAACCCGCATATCTCCAAGCTACTGATCGGATTCGAACCGACGACCTATTCATTACGAGTGAATCGCTCTACCAACTGAGCCACAGTAGCATGACAACCATCTTTCTATTCGCATAGAAATCCCAGCTGCATGTGATACTCTACCACACTAACTCAGATTTGTCAAAGCATAAGTTGACTTTATATCCTTTATTTTTGACACCAACTGTTTATCATCCGTCAGAATCAAAATCTGCTCGGATGGAATCTCCTCTATACTCGCAAAAAATCCCTGCATCTGCGTATTGTTCATCTGCGGCAAGCCGTCGATCACAACTGGCATATGCTCTTTGCATAACCGTGTTGCAATTCCTACCCTCACTGCCATCCGCACCAATGGTAAATCCGTCGCATCAATCTGTGTAATATCCGTAAATGCGCCATTTTTCTTAATCACCAGTCGAAGCTTTTCATCAATCTTCGCGTCCTCATACAATCCACCTGTCACGCGCTGCATAATATCCGTCATGTGATCATTGATAATATAATTCCACTCTTCTACATAGCTTCTGGAAAGCTCCTGAATCGTATTGATAGCAAGCGTCGTCGCATAAATCTCTCGTTCAATTGCCTGTTTTCTGCCTTCGCACACACGGATTTCATCCTCCAGCTGTGCTTTCTGCTTCTTTCGCTCCAGAATCTCTGCCTCCGTTGCCCGCAGATCTTCCTTGAGATCCATATATTTCCGCGCGAAACTCATGTCGATCTCGACATCCTCATACGCCTCATTTTTACGTTCCAGTTCATAGACAATCTTCTTGAATTCTTCCTCCGAAGGTGCCTGATTTTCTCCATCCAGCGCGCCTTTTCTGTGCAAGCCGTCCACGATCGTCATAACTACAAACAATGCTGTACACACAACAAAGAGCTGCCGCACACCATCATCAAATGGAAGGATATATACAAGTGCGGCAATTACACCAATGACTAGCAATCCCGTCAAGGCAATCATCCACCAACGATCTGTCAGCTTCTTCGGTGCCTTATAATCCTTCAGCAAATCGGCATCCAGAAACACACTGTTTTCCTGCAAGGAATCCAGATGCTCGTTTAACTCATCGTCTTCCTCATACTTCGTGCCTTTTTCTGTATCAATTAACCGTCTGGCTTCGCGTTTCCGCTTCGCCGTCTCGATTGCAAACTCCTCATCATTGTCCGCAATCTTCTTACGGACTTCCTTCAGCGCTTCTTCGTCACCATCGTATTGTTTCAGTTCTTCTTTCAGCTCTGCAATCTGCTGCTCCGTCTCCGTCACATCCAGTGCATTTTTCTGGTCGCGCAGGATTGCCAGCGCCCGTCTTTTATCCAGATTGGAAGAACCGGTGGTTGCCAGATTGGTAACAAATGTATTGAGTTCTTCTGCTTCAGTTTCTGTATCTTTTTGCTGACGAATATAGAGTGCATCACTATATGTCTTTTTGTCTACACCTGTCAGCGACTCATACAAGCTGTTCTTGTGCTTGAGCTTGCCAACACGACCATTCTTCACATTTAAGACCTGCGTCGTCATATTATGCTTGCGGAAGCTGCGCTCCACCAGATACTCGTCTCCATCCTTTATCACATATGCCTTTCCAGAAAAGCCGTGTCCATCCATCGGCTTATGATGCACCAGATCATCGTCCTCCGTCTCTGGAAATGTACCGATACCGTACAGCGTTGCATATTCAAAATCCGCGACCGTACTCTTGCCCGCATTTCGCGTGCCATACACAACATTCACACCCGGCTTCAAATTGATCTCGCGGTTATGAAATTTTCCAAAATCTTTTAATAATAATTTACTGAAATACATCGTTATTTCTCTCCTGCTCCAAGCAGGGCTTCCATACAATAATGCAATGCCTTATCCCGAATCGCCTTATCGCCGCCTTTTTTATCGTCTGTCAGTTCGTCTATCAGTCTGCCAAGCAGATTGTCATGATTCGACACGTGCAGCTCGTCCATGTCGTAGTCGCATTCTGTCTTATCGATCACTTCGTTGATGCAATAGCGGCGTGTCAGTTCGCTTAAGTTGATCTCCATATTCTGAGCGGCACGTCCACGCAGCAAAATCCGGTAAATGTTATCCGCCCCCAGCTCCTGCATCTTTCCTTCTACAAGATTGCAGATATCTCCATTTGTATAGGTCGAATTGATATCCATCGCCATATTCACATATTTTCTGCATGCAAATGGCACAAATGTGATCGTCGTCTCACCTGAAGTTGACACCTCGCCTAAAATATAGCCGTGCTTTCCAGTCTCTGTATAAGAAAGTGGCTCCAGTGTTCCGGCAAATGCCATATGATTTTTCAATATATGTGCCGGCTTGTGCATATGTCCAAGTGCCACATACTGGAACCCCAGCTTCGCGACATGTTCTTTCGAAAATGGCATATGTTCCATGTCTCCGCCATGTCCAAGCAGAATATTGTATGCATCCGGCTTACCCGGTCGCATGCGTTCCAGAATCCGTCCAGTGTACGTCGCATGTCCATAGCTGTATCCGCTGACACAGACATTCAGATCATCAAAATACACGCTTGCCGCCTGATCCCGTGGCATCACGATCGTATTACTCTCAAATGTATATGTCTCCCATGCGGAACCCGGATCAATATAGTCCTGATCGCCAGCAATAATTACCGTCTTTGTATTTGGAATCTTCCGAAGCTGGAAATCCAGTTCCTTCAAATCCTGTTCCGTCGGCCTTGTGTAAAACAGATTTCCCGCAATCAAAAGCAATTCAATTTTCTGTTCTTCGCATACCTCAATCACACGGTGAAAGGTACTATAAATCTCCTTTGCCCGCACATCACTCCAGATTCTTCCGCGGTCTGGCTGCGCACCCAGATTGACGTCTGCTATATGTATGAATTTCATAGTGTTACCTTGCCTCCATGCAGGCTCTCATGTTCCTGCACCAGTTCCTGATATAAATCCAACACATTCCAGTGAATGTTATGTTCTGTCACAACTGCCCGATAATCGATCTGCGGCATGCCATCTTCTTTACATGCCGCAAGAAAACGATTCAACAACCCATCCGAAAACTCTGAAAATAATATCATCGGATCAGGCAGATCTTTTCCTTCGTACCAATCCCCGTTCTGTTCAAATCCCGGCAATCCGGCATGACAGCCGATTGGCTGTAAAAAGCGCTTGCGCGCAATCTTCTTGCAGGAATATCCAAGACGCATGCCAAGTGCTTCTAATTGTCTGTGCTGTTCCGCTGGAACACTGTATAAAAGTATCGTTGGCATCGCATCCGCCTCCATTCCCACATTACATACTTCTGATTATTTTATCGCATCGGTACATTGAAATCAAGCTTTTCCAGAAATTCACGAGAGTTTCACAAAAGGAAGGACTGTCCACCCTTTTCGCGAACAGCCCTTCTTAATTCGATCCATCACCCATGGATTTTCCTTTATTCATTTAACTCATGAATGTTCTTTGAAAGTTTCCGCAACGAGTCCACAATCTGGGAACTTGCCTGGCTCATACCATCTGCCAGCTTCTGCACTTCCGATGCAACTACTGCAAAACCACGTCCGGCTTCCCCTGCACGTGCCGCTTCTATCGCGGCATTTAAAGCAAGAATTCTCTGACGGCCGCTGAATTCCTCGATTTTCTGTGTCTTCTCACTTGCATCATCAATGTATTCCACGCACTCCTGGATCCCCGTCTGCAGTTTATCCAGCAAACGCTTATTCACTGCAGAAGTATAAGATGCGCGCACAAACATATTAATCACATCGCCAAGCAGCGTCGCTGCTGCCTCGATTTCTTCCCTTGTCTTAACATTCACCTTGTGCAATGCCCGAACATAGGCCTCTGCATCGATACCAAGCTCTCCCGCAGTCTTCCGGAATGCATCATCATCCGGATGCTCCGGCAGCACCTGTCCGCCAATTACACTTCCCAGCACCGTTCCATCATCTAGGGTAATCGGTATTCCAAAATCCACGAGTCCTGCATGGCAGGAATACACGCCCTTTCCTTCCCGGTCACACTTCTCGCAGCGTCTGCGTCCTTCTGCACTTCCACGAGTCAGATCAATACAAAACTCTGTAAAGTTGTAGCACTCACTGATGTACTTTCCATCTGCCCCAACAGCCACCGTTGCAAGTCCGGTACTCATCGCCCAGTTCTTCATGATGTCCTCAAACTTCTTCATGTCACAAAAATCTTCGATACGAATCATATACTTCCACCCCATCTCTCATGGCTTCGCCATTTCGTAATATTATACAAATTAGTATATCATTTTTGGTGGTTTTTTACAATCTTAATCAATGTTCCATATGTGCATATTTTTCTTTCGTCGCAAGTCCACCCCGGATATGACGCTCGGACTTGTTGACATCTAACACCTTCCTTGCCTCGTGTGCAAGACGCAGATTGATCTGCTCTAAGCGTTCTGTGACGTCTTTATGTACGGTTGACTTCGAAATACCGAACTTCCGCGCAGCCTGTCTGACCGTTGCCCCCTCCTCAATGATATATTCACCAATTTCAAGTGCCCGTTCTTCAATGTAATCTCTCAACTATACAAACCTCTGTTTGACTGTTTGTACAGTGTATGAAGATGGTTACGGTAATATGATACCGATTGCGGTTACATTATTTTGTTGTAATGTTCTATCATCTTGTCATATCCGAAAACAATATCAAAATATTTATATGGTGTCCGGCGAAACTGATTATCAAGAAAAAACAGTTGGTAGCAACTGTCATATTATGTTATAATTTAATATAAGCAAGGAACAAATGACTACATATTGTATATATGATGGTTTGTCGCTACTAGATGTAATAGGTTGAACACCCCTCCAAAAATAGTGTATCGTTCAACATAATGATTTAGTATCAGGAAAGGAGCGATAACTT
>ERZ780052.825-NODE-825-length-10814-cov-5.011711_pt1 | contig 10814 bp, 4 predicted proteins | sample MGYA00511845_ERZ780052 | MGnify/ENA primary metagenome ERZ780052 (study PRJEB29588, sample SAMEA1970897) | human gut metagenome | biome: human gut; feature: human-associated habitat; material: faeces | place: Denmark | collected 2008/2010 ...
TCTTGCGCATAAGGAGCATACTTCAAAATACTAGGATAATCTTCCATCTTAGCAGCTGCTAAACTTGCATAATATGCTATTTGGGGTAATACAGTATCTGTTTGTAACAGATTTTCCTTTTCAAACATCGGGTTGATAGCAATATCAATGTATGTTGCAAAGAAATCTAATGCTTTTTTATTGTCTTCATTGGCTGCATCGCCTTCTTTCTGTGAGGCCAAATTAAAGAATTGGATACCGCCATTGATCAGATTACCGCGTTCTGCTAAAATTGTAGCAGAATTAGATTTTCTATATTTATTCTTGATTTTGCCCTTTTCATTGGGAATTTGTGCCAATTCGTCACATTTGAAGTAGAATTTACACATGTTCAATGCGCTATTATATACCTGAAGAGTGTCATAAGGTTTTCTCAGATAGGCATTTTCCATTTCTTTCTCACTTCTTTTTCTTTGGATAAGACCTGCTACATCCCACGTTTCGGCATTGTCCTTTGTTTCGGGATTGGTTAAAGCCTGATTTATCAGTTCCTCTGCTTTGGCAAAGTCAGGATTTACTCCGTTAGCAATACTTTTAGCCTCTTTTACGTTCTTTTCTTGGGCGAAAGTAAAGCTTGCGACAAGTAGTAAAACCATTGAAAATAATACTCTTTTCATGATTGTAGAAAATTTAAATTAATATTATGTCTATTCTTCATTTTCATTGTTTACCTCGTTCTGAGGGCTTTCAAGGGTATTTTCTTCCCCCTCCTCTATAAGTTCCTCTTCATTTTCTGAAGTGACTTTACATACAGAGCCGATTTCGTCATTACGTTTCTCAAGGTTGATTAGACGCACACCTTGTGTAGCACGTCCCATGATACGAACATCGGCGACTTTCAGACGGATGGTAATACCGGATTTATTAATAATCATCAAGTCATTTTCATCTGTAACAGACTTGATAGTTACTAATTTACCCGTTTTATCGGTGATATTCATTGTTTTCACACCTTTACCTCCACGATTGGTCTTGCGATAATCTTCAATATCCGAACGTTTGCCATATCCTTGTTCCGATACAACCATAATTGTTTCCGCTTCAGGATCTTTGATGCATATCATACCTACTACTTCGTCTTGACCGTCTTCATCCAATGTCATACCACGTACACCGGTGGCAGTACGTCCCATAACGCGCACAGCACTTTCATGGAAACGAATGGCACGTCCGTTACGGTTGGCAATGATGATTTCATTGTCGCCGTTTGTCATACGCACTTCGATTACACGGTCGTCTTCACGGATAGTGATAGCATTTACACCATTTTGGCGAGGACGTGAATACTGCTCAAGCAATGTTTTCTTAATGACACCATTCTTAGTACAGAACAATACATAATGGCTGTTGATAAATTCTTGGTCGTTCAGGTTCTTCACGCGCAAATAGGCGTTTACAGCATCGTCAGAGTCGATATTCAACAAATTCTGGATGGCACGACCTTTCGAATTCTTAGTACCTTCGGGGATTTCGTATACCTTCAGCCAGTAACACTTACCTTTCTGTGTAAAGAACATCATGGTATTATGCATGGTTGCAGGATAAATATGCTCTACAAAGTCTGCATCGCGGGTTTCGGTACCTTTGGAGCCTACCCCACCACGGTTTTGCGCACGGAATTCGCTCAGCGGTGTGCGTTTGATGTATCCCATGTGCGAGATGGTGATAATCATTTCATCATCTGCATAGAAGTCTTCCGGATTGAATTCTTCTGATGAATAGACAATTTCCGAGCGACGTTCGTCACCATACTTCTCTTTTACTTCAATCAGTTCATCTTTAATGACTTTGCGGCAGAGTTCGTCATTGACAAGGATTTCTTCCAAATAAGCAATCTGCTTCTGAATTTCCTCATATTCGGCGTGCAGCTGGTCTTGCATCAATCCTGTGAGCTGACGCAAACGCATTTCAACAATGGCACGTGACTGAATTTCACTGAGTTGGAATCGCTCCATCAAACCTGATATAGCATCATTCGGGGTTTTAGCAGCACGGATAATCTTGATTACTTCGTCGATATTATCAGATGCAATGATTAATCCTTCCAGAATATGTGCACGTTCTTTGGCCTTGCGCAAATCATACTGAGTACGGCGGATGACTACGTCGTGTCTGTGCTCAACGAAGTATTTTATCAAATCCTTCAGATTCAGCAGACGTGGACGGCCATGTACCAATGCAACATTGTTCACACCAAAAGATGTCTGCAGCATTGTCATCTTGTAGAGCTTGTTGAGTACAACGCTGGCATTTGCATCACGTTTTACATCAATAACGATACGCATACCTTCACGGTCGGATTCGTCATTAGCATTGGCAATACCTTCAATTTTCTTTTCGTTGGCCAAATCGGCTATATTCTTAATCAATTCAGCTTTGTTGACACCATAGGGAATTTCTGTCACAACGATTTTATCGTGCGTCGAACCAGTCTCAATTTCGGCTCTAGCACGCATTATGACACGTCCGCGTCCCGTGAGATAGGCTTCGCGAACACCGCTCATACCGTATATATAGCCTCCGGTCGGGAAATCAGGAGCTTTGACATACGTCATCAGCTCTTCTATATCGATGTCATTGTTTTCGATGTATGCAATACAAGCGTCAATAACCTCAGATAGATTATGGGTCGGCATATTGGTAGCCATACCTACGGCAATACCAGATGCACCATTTACCAAAAGATTCGGAATACGGGCCGGCATGACGGTAGGCTCTTGCAAAGAGTCATCGAAATTGTTCTGCATGTCAACAGTCTCTTTCTCAAGGTCTGTCATCATGTCTTCACCAATTTTTCGCAAACGACACTCTGTATAACGCATGGCAGCAGCACTGTCACCGTCTACTGAACCGTAGTTACCTTGTCCATCTACCAACATGTAACGCATTGCCCAAGGCTGAGCCATACGTACAAGAGCTCCGTAAACGGACGAGTCGCCATGAGGGTGATATTTACCTAATACTTCACCTACAACTCTGGCTGATTTTTTATAAGGTTTGTCGGAGGTATTTCCTAATCCCATCATTCCGAAAAGAATTCTTCGGTGAACGGGTTTAAAACCATCTCTAACATCCGGAAGGGCACGTGAAACAATGACCGACATAGAGTAGTCAATGTACGATGACTTCATTTCCTCCTCGATGTTAATCTTTATAATTCTGTCTTGTTCAAGCATTTAAAAAGATTATTAATTATACATTTTCGGGTTCGTGAAAAACCACGCTAAAGTACTGCTTTTTTACGATATACAAAAGTTTTCCTCCATAAACTTTGTTGCCTGCAACATAAATATGGAAGTACTCCCTCCATTCCTCACCAAATTGCTATTAATATATAAGGTATAAAGTGGAAAAACAGATTTGAAATTTATGGCACGGGATTTGTATACTATTAAATCAGTTAAATATGATACGCTGAATTAATAAATGCGTATCTTTGTCGTGGATAACCTTTTTAATTGAGGAGAATTATAAAATATGAACAATCAATTTTCACAAAGAGTTTCAGACATAATTACTTATAGCAAGGAAGAAGCCAATCGATTGAGAAATCGCTATATTGGTCCGGAACACCTTCTGCTCGGCATGCTGCGTGATGGCGGAGGAAAAGCTATTGAAATATTGTTGAAACTTGATATAGATTTAAAACGAGTAAAAAGTCGTCTGGAGGGTTTCCTAAAGGATGCCGAGGACGATACTCTCTTGCCGGACGCTGAAGTGCCCTTGTCCCCGATGACGGCTAAGATATTGAAGATGTGTATGCTTGAAGCGCGTTTGCTGAAAAGTGCAACTGCCGATACGGAACATGTATTGCTGGCTATCTTGAAAGATGGCGACAATCTTGCTGCAACTGTTTTGGAAGAACACCGGGTGGATTATCAGGCTGTATTTGAACAGCTTTCGATGAAATCGACCAATCCGAATGCGGGAATGGGATTCACCGAGGATGATGAAGAGGATGAAGAAGATATGAATATGTCCCGCTCCTCCCGTACTGGGGGAGCTGGTTCGGCTTCGGCTGCACAGGCTGCATCCAGAAAACCGTCCAATGATACTCCTGTGCTGGACAATTTCGGCGTAGACATGACGCGGGCTGCCGAAGAAGGCAAGCTGGACCCGGTTGTGGGTCGCGAACGCGAGATTGAACGTCTGGCGCAAATCTTGGGCCGCCGTAAGAAGAACAATCCAGTGCTTATCGGTGAACCTGGAGTCGGAAAATCTGCCATCGTAGAGGGTTTGGCATTGCGTATTGTGCAAAAGAAAGTTTCGCGCATTTTGTTTGAAAAGCGCGTGGTGATGCTTGATATGGCCTCTGTGGTGGCGGGAACAAAATACCGTGGTCAGTTTGAGGAACGTATCCGCTCTATCATCAACGAGTTGCAGAAAAATCCGAATGTCATCCTTTTCATCGATGAAATCCATACGATTGTAGGTGCCGGTGCTGCTGCCGGTTCCATGGATGCTGCCAATATGCTGAAACCAGCTTTAGCGCGTGGTGAAATCCAGTGTATTGGAGCTACCACTCTCGATGAATACAGAAAGAATATCGAGAAAGACGGTGCTTTGGAACGTCGTTTCCAAAAGGTGATTGTAGAGCCTACCACAGCTGAAGAAACGCTTCAGATATTGAAGAATATCAAGGAGAAGTATGAAGACCATCATAACGTGAGCTACACGGATGAAGCCCTGGAAGCCTGTGTCAAGTTGTCAGCACGCTATATAACCGACCGCAACTTCCCGGATAAAGCTATTGATGCTTTGGACGAGGCGGGTTCGCGTGTGCATTTGACGAATATTAATGTTCCGAAAGAAATTGAGGAACAGGAAAAGCTGATTGAAGAGGCACGTAGCCTGAAGGCTGAAGCTGTAAAGTCACAGAATTTTGAGCTGGCTGCCAGCTACCGCGACCGTGAGAAGGAACTTTCTGTCCGCTTGGAGGAGATGAAGGTTGAGTGGGAAGCCCGTTTGAAGGATGACCGCCAAACGGTAGGTGAAGAGGAAATAGCCAATGTTATTTCAATGATGTCCGGTGTACCCGTACAGCGCATGGCGCAGGCAGAAGGACTTAAACTGGCCGGAATGAAGGAAGAACTACAGGCGAAGGTGATAGCTCAAGATGCTGCGATAGAGAAACTTACCAAAGCAATCTTGCGTAGCCGTGTAGGGTTGAAAGACCCGAACCATCCCATCGGAACCTTTATGTTCCTTGGCCCTACTGGTGTGGGTAAGACGCATTTGGCAAAGCAATTGGCAAAATATATGTTTGGCTCTGCCGATGCCTTGATACGTATCGATATGAGCGAGTATATGGAGAAATACACCGTATCTCGTATGATTGGTGCCGCTCCGGGATATGTGGGCTATGAGGAAGGCGGCCAGTTGACTGAAAAGGTGCGTCGCAAGCCGTATTCCATTGTCTTGCTGGATGAGATTGAGAAAGCCCATCCGGACGTGTTCAACATCTTGCTCCAGGTACTGGATGAAGGTCGTTTGACTGACAATTATGGCAGAACCATCGATTTCAAGAATACGGTTATCATTATGACCTCCAATATCGGTACGCGGCAGTTGAAGGAATTTGGCCGTGGCGTAGGTTTTGCGGCGCAAAACCGCACGGATGACAATGAACATTCGCGCAGCGTGATACAAAAGGCTCTGAACAAGACCTTTGCTCCCGAATTCTTGAATCGTTTGGATGAAATCATTACTTTCGACCAGCTCTCTTTGGAGGCCATCACAAAGATTGTGGACATTGAGCTGAAAGGTTTGTACGAACGGGTTGAAGCAATTGGTTACAAGCTGGTTGTGGAGGATGATGCAAAGACATTCCTTGCTTCGAAAGGGTACGATGTACAGTTTGGTGCGCGCCCATTGAAGCGCGCCATTCAGAACCACTTGGAGGATGGACTTTCCGAGCTGATAGTGGCGGAGGAGTTACAGCCGGGTGATACGGTAAACGTATCAGTAGACAAAGAAAAAGACGAGCTGAGCATCAGGAAGGCATAAGCTGTTCTTTATAAAAACCGTCAAAATGTCAGTCCTTATGGGCTGGCATTTTTTTTGTGCTATATCTGCCGGAATAATTAAAAATATAAATCTAAAAAATATAAATGTAGTATGCAAAAAGGTAATATTGGGGTAACTACTGAGAATATCTTCCCCGTCATTAAAAAGTTCTTGTATAGTGATCATGAAATTTTTCTCCGTGAGTTGGTTTCTAACGCGGTTGATGCTACGCAGAAGCTGAAAACGCTCTCCTCTATTGGTGAGTTCAAGGGTGAAGTTGGCGATTTAACCGTACATGTCTCGCTGGGAAAAGATACCATTACGGTGTCCGACCATGGTATAGGTCTTACGGCTGAAGAAATAGACAAGTATATTAACCAGATAGCTTTCTCTGGCGCCAATGACTTCCTTGAGAAATATAAAAACGATGCCAACGCCATCATCGGCCATTTTGGATTGGGTTTCTATTCGGCTTTTATGGTTGCCAAGAAAGTCGAAATCATCACTAAATCCTATCGGGAAGGCGCCCAGGCTGTAAAGTGGACATGCGATGGCAGTCCAGAGTTTACGATTGAAGACACTGATAAGGCAGAACGTGGTACGGATATCGTTCTTTACATAGACGATGACTGCAAGGAATTCCTTGAAGAAGCGCGCATTTCCTCTTTGTTGAAGAAGTATTGCAGCTTCCTCCCTATCCCGGTTGCATTCGGCAAGAAGAAAGAATGGAAAGACGGCAAGCAGGTTGAAACTGCCGAGGATAATATCATCAATGATTCCAACCCGTTGTGGACGCTGAAACCCAGCGAATTGAAAGATGAAGATTATAAGAAGTTCTACCGTGACCTTTATCCTATGTCCGACGAACCTTTATTCTGGATTCATCTGAATGTGGATTATCCGTTCCACCTTACCGGTATTCTGTACTTCCCCAAAGTGAAGAGCAACATCGAGTTGAACAAGAATAAGATTCAGCTCTATTGCAACCAGGTATATGTGACGGATTCGGTGGAAGGTATTGTTCCCGACTTCTTGACCCTGCTGCATGGTGTGCTCGATTCACCGGACATTCCATTGAACGTTTCCCGTTCTTATTTGCAGAGCGATGCCAACGTGAAGAAGATTTCTACATATATCACGAAGAAGGTGTCAGACCGTTTGCAGTCTATCTTCAAGAATGACCGTAAACAGTTTGAGGAAAAGTGGAATGACTTGAAAATCTTCATCAACTACGGAATGCTTACGCAGGAAGATTTCTATGATAGAGCCAAGGATTTTGCCCTTTTCACCGATACAGACAGCAAATATTATACTTTCGAAGAGTATAAGACGTTGATTAAAGATAACCAGACGGATAAGGATGGAAATCTGATTTATCTGTATGCCAACAATAAAGATGAACAATACAGCTACATAGAGGCCGCTACGAATAAAGGATACAATGTGCTGTTGATGGATGGACAGCTGGACATTGCGGTGGTGAGCATGTTGGAACAGAAGTTCGAAAAGGTTCGCTTCACTCGTGTAGACAGCGATATTATTGATAATCTGATTGTCAAGGAAGACAAGAAGAACGAAGCGTTGGAAGCCGGCAAGCAGGAAGTTCTTTCTTCCATCTTCAAGAGCCAGTTGCCCAAGATGGATAAGACGGAGTTCAACATCACGGCGCAGGCTTTGGGCGAAAATGCCACTCCTATCATGATAACTCAGAGCGAGTACATGCGCCGTATGAAGGAAATGGCGAATATCCAGGCTGGAATGAGCTTCTATGGCGAAATGCCGGATATGTTTAACCTGGTATTGAATTCAGACCATAAGCTGGTAAAAGAAGTTCTGGCAGATGAAGATAAGGAATGTGCTGCTGCCGTTGCTCCGGTTCAGGCAGAGATGGATGAAGTGAACAAGCAGCGTACTGACCTGAAAAAGAAGCAGGAAGGCAAGAAAGATGAGGATATACCGACTGCCGAAAAGGATAAAGTAAATGAGCTGGATAAGAAGTGGGACGAACTGAAAACACAGAAAGAAGGCATCTTCGCCGATTATGCTGCCAAGAATAAGGTTGTCCGTCAACTGATAGATTTGGCACTGCTGCAGAATGGTATGTTGAAAGGTGAAGCTTTGAACAACTTTGTCAAGAGAAGCATTGACCTGATAAAATAAGCCCCTTTAAATTTGCATTTAATATATGCAAGGGTATTGTGATTCTTCGGAGTCGCAATACCCTTTTTTTATTCATTTTCACCAATTAGGGTGTGATTTTCTTCGTTGAATACGGCATTTTTAGAAACTATTGTTTATATTTGGGGCAATGAACATTTATCTTACTCGGAATAGCATAGTTATGAAAAGAGTTTTATTGTTTTTTTCGTTTCTTCTATGTGGCTTTATTTTACAAGCTCAGAAAGTGGGACTTGTACTGAGTGGCGGTGGAGCAAAAGGCATGACTCATATAGGCATTATCCGGGCTTTGGAAGAGAATAATATCCCCATTGATTATATAACCGGAACCTCTATGGGAGCTATCATCGGTTCTCTGTATGCTATGGGGTATTCCCCGGACGATATGGAGGCGCTGTTGCGCTCTCCCGACTTTAAGCGTTGGTATTCGGGCAAAGTGGAGCCTAAATACGAGTATTATTTTAAGAAGAATCGTCCTTCACCGGAATTTTTTAATATCCGTTTTGCTTTTAGGGACTCGCTGCATATAAAGCCCCAGATACTTCCCACAAGCATGGTCAACCCCATACAGATGAACCTGGTATTTGTGGAATTGTTTGCACGTGCTACGGCTGCATGTGGCGGTAATTTCAACAAACTGTTTGTTCCTTTTCGCTGTATAGCATCCGATGTGTACAATAAAAAGCCATTGGTATTGAGTAAAGGGGATTTGGGAGATGCGGTACGTGCTTCCATGAGCTTTCCATTTGTCTTCAAACCGATAGAAATAGACAGTACGCTTGCTTATGATGGCGGCATTTACAATAATTTCCCTACGGATGTGATGCGGGAGGATTTTCATCCGGATGTCATTATTGGCAGTGTGGTAGCGGCCAATCCCGGTAAGCCGAAGGAGAATGACCTGATGAGCCAATTGGAGAATATGATTATGCAGAAGACCGATTATTCCATTCCGGACTCATTGGGCATAGTCATGACCTTCAAGTACGATGATGTCAACTTGCTGGATTTTGACCGTCTGCAGGAATTGCACAATATAGGCTACAATCGTACCCTTAATATGATGGATTCCATCAAAAGCCGTGTTCATCGTAGGGTGAATGCTGATAATGTGCGTTTGAGGCGTCTTGTCTTCCGGAGTAACCTGCCTCAATTCCGTTTTCGGGATATCATTATTGAAGGGGCGAATGCCCAACAGCAAGCCTACATCAAAAAAGAGTTCCATGATGAAGAGCATGAAGTCTTTACTTATGAAGACTTGAAGCGCGGGTATTTTCGTTTGCTGGCAGATGATATGATTTCGGAAATAGTTCCTCATGCTGTGTATGATTCGGAATCCGATTTGTATGAGCTGCATTTGAAGGTGAAGATGGAGGATAATTTTTCCGTGCGTCTGGGGGGCAGTGTCTCTACCACGAGCTCAAATCAAATCTATTTGGGAATAGGATATCAGAACTTGAATTATTATTCCAAGGAAATCACTTTTGACGGTCAGTTGGGTAAGATTTATAATAATGCCCAGTTGATGGGTAAGATTGATTTGCCTACCAACATACCTACGTCCTTTCGTTTTATTGCTTCAATCAGTACCTTCGATTACTACAAGAAGGACAAGCTGTTTTCCAGGAATGACAAACCTTCATTCAATTCAAAGGACGAACGTTTTGTGAAGTTGATGGTTGCCTTGCCGTTTTTGGCCAATAAGCGTGCGGAGTTCAGTCTGGGATATGGCCAACTGGAAGATAACTACTTTCAATCCAGCGTAATAGATTTCGATAAGGACCGTTCGGACAGAAGTACCTACAAACTTTTGGGAGGTTCCATCGGTTTCTATGGGAGTACCCTGAATACGCGGCAATACGCGACAAAAGGCTATCTGGAGAAACTGATAGCCCAGGTATTTACCGGGAGGGAAAGATTTGAACCGGGGAATCCGCAAGAAGGGTACAGTCCTTCTCCGCAAGAGCGGCAATCATGGTTACAAATCTCTTATATGAAAGAGGCATATCACACTATGGGGCCGAAATTCACCCTGGGATGGATGGCAGAAGCACTGTATTCATCGAAGAATTTCTCTGAGAATTATACGGCAACCATGATGCAGGCAGGAGAATTTGCACCGACTCCGCATAGTAAACTGATGTACAATGAAGCTTTTCGTGCCAACCAGTATGTGGCTGCCGGTATCAAACCCATATATGTTTTGAACGACATGTTCCAGTTCCGGACAGAATTTTATGGCTTTACACCGATTTTTCCGATAAAAAAGAATGCATTGAATAAAGCATATTATGGAAAAGCATTCTCCCGCTTTGAGTATATGGGAGAAGTTTCTGTTATTTGTCATTTGCCCTTCGGAGCCATCTCTGCTTATGTAAATCATTATAGCTCACCGAGAAGGGAGTGGAATGTGGGGATGACCATCGGCTGGCAGTTGTTTAATTATCGCTTTGTCGAATAAATTTCTTCAAAAAAAGTTTGTATATCGTTTGCTAATTCGGAAAAAGTACGTATCTTTGCACCCGTTAAACAAAGAGGCCGCGTAGCTCAACTGAATAGAGTAGCTGACTACGGATCAGCCGGTTACAGGT
>ERZ780052.827-NODE-827-length-10779-cov-5.435472_pt1 | contig 10779 bp, 11 predicted proteins | sample MGYA00511845_ERZ780052 | MGnify/ENA primary metagenome ERZ780052 (study PRJEB29588, sample SAMEA1970897) | human gut metagenome | biome: human gut; feature: human-associated habitat; material: faeces | place: Denmark | collected 2008/2010 ...
CCGCCCGTCACTGCCAGCGTCGACCCGGAATGCAGCAATTGCCGAACGCCCTGCGCCGCCAGCCGCCCCACGTCGGACAGTACACGCACATCCGCATCAGCATCCCCCGGCGCAACGAAAACTGTTTTCACCGGGAGAACCTGCATCAGCGCCGTTTCCAGCGCGGTCAAGCCCTGCGTCTGCCGGGCGAAGCTGCGGGCACTTTCCAGCCAGCGGGACGCATTCGGCGTCGGATTCATCCCGGCTTTGTCCAGCGTAATCAGGCCAGCGTCGCGGAGCTTTTCCACGTCCGCGCGCACTTCCCTTTCCGCCAGATTCAGCCGGAGCGCCAATTGCCGCCGCCCAACCGGGGCTGATTCCGCAATCGCCGTCAGCACCATGGCACGGCGCGCCATTGCTTCCGCCATCTCCGGCGCAATCGCCTGCATCAGCGCCACAAAATCCTCCGCCATGCCATTCCGCCCCTTCCGGCTCGTCAGAAAATCCCCAATGTCTATCATACCACGTTCGGCACGAAATGGCAAGATTGTTTTTCCGCTTCCGCATACACTCTTCTTACAAAGGAGGAGATTTGTATGTGGATTTTGCTTCCCGCTTTCGTTTTGACGCTGCTGCTCTGCCGCTGCTATCGCCCCGGCACTTGGGGCGCGCGGCTGCTGAACTGCTGGACGTTTGGCACTGTGCTGTTGATGGCGTGGAATCTGCTGCCCTTGCCGCACGTCGGCATCAATCCGATTTCATCGTTGTTGACAGGCGCGCTGGGCATTTCAGGGCTGCCCCTGACGGTGTTTCTGAATATGATGCCGTAATCAGCAGCAGACGATTTCGATGCCCGCCATGGCTTCATCAATCAGCCCGTCGATGTCGAGCTTGCTCTCGCCTTCAAGAATTTTCTCCATCTTCGGGTGCGTCGCGGGATGGCGCGGCGTAAAGACCGTGCAGCAGTCCTCGTAGGGCAGGCTGGACGTCTCGAATGTGCCGATTTTTTCACTCACGGCGATAATTTCTTCCTTGTCAAAGCCAATCAGCGGGCGGAAAACAGGCATATCCACCACCATATCGGTCGTACCGAGCGCCGTCATCGTCTGACTGGCGACCTGCCCGACCGATTCGCCGGTAATCAGCGCCTCGCTGTTCTCCTGACGCGCCACCTTTTCGGCAATGCGCATCATGAAGCGGCGCATGATGAGCGTCGTGTTCTCTTCGGGGCACTTTTCGTGGATTTCCATCTGGATTTTGGTGAACGGCACGATGTGGACGCGAATGCCGCAGCAGCTTTCGGACAAAATGCGCGCCAAATCCAGCACCTTTTCCTTCGCGCGGTCAGACGTATAAGGATAAGAATGGAAATGCACCGCGTTGATATGCACCCCTCGCTTAGCGATCATCCACCCCGCGACTGGGCTGTCAATGCCGCCGGAAAGCAGCAGCGTCGCGCGGCCGTTCGTCCCGACGGGCATACCGCCGACCGCCGGAATCACCTTCACATACAGGTACGCCATGTCGCGGATTTCCACGTTCATGGTGTGCTTGGGCTTCTTCACATCCACAGACAGGTTCTTGTTCGCCGTCAGGATGCGGTGTCCCATTTCGATGTTGATGGCGGGCGAATCCATGAAGTAGTTCTTGTCCGAGCGGCGCGCCGTCACGCGGAACGTGCCGGACAAATCCGCCATCATGGCAACCGCCTGATTGCAGAGGGCGTCAAAGTCGTCTTTGGGCATTTCGACCGCCGGGCAGACGCTGTGCACGCCGAACACCTTTGTCACGCGGCGGATGCACTCATCCAAATCGTCAAAATCCGACACGAGAATGCGTCCGTCGTGCAGCAGCACCGTCGCGCCGAGGTCTTTGACGGCATACTTGATGCGCTTGACCAGCGCGCGCATAAAAAGCGGGCGATTCTGCCCCTTCAGGAAAATCTCGCCATAACGGACAAGCAGCAAATTGCGCACAGGAATTTCTCTCCTTAATATGTAGATTATCGTCTGACGTAGGCTTTCAGCAGGTCATAGTGCTTCTTGACGCACCGCGCGACATCATCCATTTCCGCCTCGGTATTGTCCGGGCAGAGACTGAACCGCAGCGTGCAGTCCGCTTCCGCCGGGGACAAGCCCATCGCCGTCAGCACGCCGGACACCTTCTGTTTATGCGCAGCGCACGCCGAACCCGCACTGACATAGATGCCGTCGCCTTCCAGCGCGAACAGCATTGTCTGGCTCCGCACAGGCGACAGGCTGACGCTCAAAATGTGCGGCGCGCAGAGCGGGTCATCCAGTGCGGGGCCGTTGCGCTTTGCCGCGGGAATCGCCTCCTGCAAGTCCGTCAGCAGGCGGGTTTTCAGCGCCATCATTTTCTCTGCCGCGCCCTGCGGATAAGTGCGAACCGCCTCGCCCAGCCCAATGATGCCGGGGACGTTTTCCGTGCCGGAACGCAGGTTGTCCTCCTGCCCGCCGCCGAAGACGATGGGCGACAGTTTGTGGTCTTTGCGGAAAATCAAGCCGCCGATGCCCTTGCTGGCATGAATCTTATGCCCGGAAAAGGCGTAGGACTGGATTTTGAGCGCATTGAAATTGAGCGGCACACGCAGAAAGCCCTGCACGCCGTCCACATGAATGGCGGCATTCGGCGCAAGGCGGTCGCGCAGCGCGGCGACTTCCGCAATGGGCTGCACCGCGCCGACCTCGTTGTTGACCTGCATGAGCGTAATCAGGTGGACATCCTCGCCCAGCAAGCCTTCCAGCGCGGGCAGATCCACCACGCCGCGGCGATCTACTGGAATCGGCACAACCTTGTGCCCCATGTGTTCGGCTTCCTGTGCGCAGTTCAGCACCGCAGGATGCTCCACGGACAGCATCAGCACCCGCCCCGGCTTATGCTTCGTGCGCAAATGCCCCAGAATGGCAATATTGTCCGCCTCCGTGCCGCCAGAGGTGAACACCATGCGCTGGTTCGCCGCGCCTGCCGCTTTCAGGCAGATTTCGCGCGCATTCTCGACGGCTTTCTCCGCATCCATGGCCGGGCGGTACAGCGCCGACGGGTTGTACCAGCCGTTTTCCAGCGCGTCCGTCATCGCGGCAATCACCGCGGCGGAGGGCTTCGTCGTTGCGCTGTTATCCAGATAGATGGTTTTCACGGTCAATTCTCCTGATACGCGCCGAAGGGCAGATAGTGGCGGATGTTATCCACCATAGCTTTGCTCGGCTCAAACACAATCAGGGACTTCTTGCCGTCCTTGGAGAAAGCGAAATAGTACAGTTCCGCGTCGCGATTGAGGAACCAGCGCAGCTGCTTCACGCCCGGCGCGGACACATGCCGATGGAAACTGCCGCTGGCAACCTTGCCGAACGCATCCACCTTTGCCACGTTCAGGCTGCCCAGCGCCTTGCGCTTGCGGTTGTTGAACACCTGTGCGAAATCCATCGAGCCGTTGGTGAACGTGTAGTCGTACTCCGTGCGCAGGCGGTCATGGAAGAAGAAAATGTACACCGCAATACCCGTGAACAGCAACGTCATCACCAGCATCGAGATGCTGAAGCTGTAAAACATGACGTTCAGGTACATGAACGCCAGAATCGCGGACACAATCATCACGACCCACGACGCGTAGTAGAGTACCTCTTCCGCCGCGCGGTGGTGTTTGCTTACAGATTCCTCCAGAAAACGATCCATTTGCGTAAATCCTCCTCAAATCACATAAACAGCAGGAACAGCCCTGCCGTCAGAAGCCCCACAATCACGCCGCCGATGACCTCGACATGCGTGTGACCGACCAATTCCTTCAGTTCCTCATCCGTGATACTTTCACCATTGACGAACATCTTCTGCACGATTTCGTTGATGACAACCGCCTGCTTGCCCGTCTCGCGGCGGACACCCGTCGCATCGTACATGACAATCGCCGCCATCGTGAAAGACAGGGCGAAAATCGCGCTGTCGAAGCCCTGCGTCGCGCCAATCATCAGCGTCAGGGAGACGACGAACGCCGTATGGCTCGACGGCATTCCCCCGCTGCCGAAAAAGCGGTGCCAGTCCCATTTCTTTTCGACCAGATAGTACGTCGGAATTTTGAGCGCCTGCGCCACGAACCACGCCGTGATGCAGCACAGCAGCACCTGATTGCTGAAAAGCCCCAGAATGTTGTGTAGTTCCATTTATTTCCGCTTCCCTTTTGATGAATGATAAATCAATCCGGCGCAAGCGCACGAATCCTGTCTCTTATTGTACTCTGTTCAGGGTGCTTTGTGCAAGGGTTTGCAAAAATTTCATATCTCCGCCGATTTTCGCTGCCGCATCCACCGCCAAGGCCGTTTCCCCCGCTGCGTCCTCGCGTGTGCCCTCGATGCCGCGAATGGCAATCCACGTCAGCTTCTCTTCCGCAACGTCCTTGCCAATGCTTTTGCCCAGCGCTTCCTCCGTACCGATGACGTCCAGCAGGTCGTCCACCATCTGGAACGCCATGCCGAGGTGCTGCCCGTACTCGCAGCCATATTGCACCTGATCCTGCGTCGCGCCCGCCAGCAGCAGGCCCGCCTCCACGGGGGCAGTCAGCAGATCCGCCGTTTTGTGCAGGTGGATGTAGCGCACCTTGTCCGCCGTCGGCTTCGTGCCCTCGCTGGTTACATCCATCGTCTGCCCAGCAACCATGCCCGTTACACCCGCGTGGCGCGCAATCGCTTCCATCGCCAGCACGCCGGAGCAGTCCCCTGCTTTCGCCAGCTGCGCCGACTGACGCGCCATCAGCTCCATTGCCGCCGACAGCAGCCCGTCGCCCGCCAGAATCGCCACGTCCTCACCGAACTTGCGGTGATTTGTCAGCTGACCGCGCCGCAGGTCATCGTTGTCCATGGCGGGCAGGTCGTCGTGAATCAGGCTGTATGTGTGAATCATTTCCAGCGCACAGGCAAACGGCAGCGCCTTCCCCGTATCACCGCCGATGGCTTCGCATGATGCCAGCAGCAGCACTGCGCGAAGCCGCTTGCCGCCAGCCAGCAGAGAATACTCCATCGCCTTCAGCAGAATATCCGGGATTTCGCCCAGCGACCGCAGCTGCCCCGAAAGCGCCTCTTCGACCTGCTTGCGGTATTCCGCGTATGTCTTCATTGCTGTTCCTCCATCGGCACCTCGATGTCCTCGCCGCTTTGCTGCCGCAGTACCGTCAAGCGCTGCTGTGCCGCCGTCAGCTCCTTTTCGAGGGCGTTCAGCGCATTCAGCCCCGCTTCGTACTGCTGCATGGCTTCTTCTAAGGGCATTTCGCCGCTCTCCATCTTCGCAATCAGTGCTTCCACCTGTTGAAGCCGTTCTTCAAACGTCAGCTTCTTTTTCGCTGCCATAAGCACCCTCCTTATTGGGCTGCATGACCCGCATTTCGCCATCCCGGAAACGAATCGTCATCTGTGGATGCGTCCGCGCTGCTTCCCGGTCAGGCAGCACCCTGCCGCCGTCCAGCACCAGCGCATAGCCGCGCTCCAGCACCGCCTCCGGGTTCAGCGCCTGCAAATGCAGCTTCTGCCGATGCAGCCGCTCCGTTTTCCGCTGCAAATTCTGCTCCGCTGCGCCGTCCAGCCGAATCCGCGCCATCCCCAATCGCGGGGTCAGCGCCGAAATCCGCTGCGACATTTGATGCTCCAGCCGCATTTTTGCGCCGCCGAGCCGCTTCTCCAGCGCCGTCAAGCGTTGGTTCGGGTCGCACGCCGCCAGCCGCTTTTCCAGCGTCATCAGCGCCAGACGCGTTTCCTGCAAGTGCTGCGAAAGCGCCGTCTGCAAGTGCTGCCGCATTCCATCCAGCCCCGCGAGAATCTCCCGCAAGTCCGGCACCGCCATTTCCGCCGCGTTTGACGGCGTAGCGGCACGCCTGTCCGCCACAAAATCCGCAATCGTGAAGTCGGTTTCATGCCCAACCGCGCTGATGACGGGAATCGGGCAGTCATAAATCGCGCGCGCCACAATTTCCTCATTGAACGCCCACAAATCCTCCATCGAGCCGCCGCCGCGCCCGACGATGACGACCTCGACCTCCGGGATTTTCGCCGCGCGTCGAATGCCCTGCGCGATGCTCTCCGCCGCCCCTGCGCCCTGCACCTGAACCGGCACCAGCACCAGCGGCACGCCGGGGTCACGCGCCCGCGACACCATGCAGATATCGTGCAGCACCGCGCCTGTTTCTGACGTCACGACCGCGATTTTCTTCGGGCGATACGGCAAGCGCCGCTTGTGCTCCTCGTCGAACAGTCCCTCCGCCGCCAAACGTTTTTTCAGCGCCTCGAACTGCTGATACAGCGTGCCGATGCCGTCCGGACGCATACTGTCGCAGGTAATTTGGTAGCTGCCGCCCTCGCTGTACAGCCCGACCTGCCCGCTGACGATGACGGACATGCCGTCCATCGGGCGAATCGACATGCGCATCGCGTTCTGCCGGAACATGACCGCCGCGATTCGGCACCGCTCGTCCTTGAGGGTAAAGTACCAATGCCCGGACGAATGGCGCTTGAAGTTGCTGATTTCCCCGCGCAAACGGACTTTGCGAAGCGCCGGCTCGTTTTGCAGTAGCTGCCGGACGTACTCGTTGACCTCGCTGACTTCCAGAACCCATTCAGACATGGCGCGTTCACTTCCTATTTTATAGGAATTTAGAGTTATTAGTCATCAATGGCGTAGTAGTAACCGTACCACGAGGAATGCTGGAAGCTAAAAAGCCCAAACGTATCGCCTTGCTCATTGCGGAATAGCAAGCCTATATCATCTAAGCCGTAGTCATTTGCAACCTTGCGGCAGTCGATAACGTAACGGTCAGGGACGCTCACCCACTGCGCATCCTTGCCCTTATATCCTTCGGCAAACTTGTCGCAGTATTCGCCAGAGATAGAGAGGGAAAAGCCGTTATTGTTCGGGTTCTGCGTGGCGTAGCAAACAACACCGTGAACCGTAGCTCCCTTGGCGGTAAAGAAGTCAATAGCCGCCTGAATCGTGGCGGCATCCGCAGCATTCTCATTCGCAACGTAGAACTTGATTTCGCTGGTAGACACAAGTTCGGCGTTTACGCGATGCACCGTTCCGCCTTTGGAGCTGATGCAGAGGTATTCGCAAAGCGGGTAATCAAGCGAATGCCTCGACAGACAAAAGGTCAAGGTCATATGGTAAGCGTCCGAATCTTCGACGGACGTGCGCATTAGACCATCGACGGACGCAAAGAGTGCTTCGATGTGGTCAACCATCCGCTGGTACTCTTCCGGATTGTCAATAATTAAAGATTCCAGCAATGGAAAATGTGCATTGATGATAAAGTGCTTGTTTTCGGCATCAAACGTCACAAGATACTCTTCACCATCGCCCTTGTCAGACGGGTAGAACTCGTTAATAAAGTACAAGGCAAGGGATTCACCGTCGGTAAGTTCGCACTTATCATCGGCAAGAACAGGGATAAGGGAGAGCAGCAGGAAGCATGTAGCCAGAATTAGGGAAAGAATCTTTTTCATATCGCATCTTCCTTTCGTATCAATCGTCTATGGCGAAATAAGAGCCGCTACTCGAAGAATGACGGAAGTCGAAACGTCCGAACGCCTTGCCATCAAAATTACAAAACAAGATGGAAATAAATCCGATGTCAAGTTGCTTTGCAATTTCCCGCGCATCTTGAAGGTAAACATACGGGACGTTCACAAAGTTTTGCGACTTTCCGGCGTAATTCTTCTCGAAGGCGTCGCAGTATTCGCCAGAAATTTTGATGATATACCCGATGTTCTGCTTATCTTCGCCGGGCAGATACTCAACCACGCTAAATTCCGCGCCTTTTTCGGCATAAAAGTCGAGCAAGGCGTGAACGTCGTCCGGGTCTGAATCCTCGTAGGCGACATAAAAGGCGACCTGCGGAGTGGTGACAAATTCGTCATTTACACGATGCACAGTCCCGCCCTTGGAGCTAAAACAGAGGTATTTCCCCGTCGAGGATTCGAGCGAAAGCCTTGATAGTCCAAAAGAAAGCGTCATGTAGTATGCGTCAGGCTCTTCAAGGCAAACCCTGATGAGGTCGTCGATGGAAGCAAAGAGCGTTTCCAGCTTGTCAACCATCTGCTGGTAATTCTCTGGGTCGTCTGCGATTAAGGATTCCAGCAGTGGATAATGTCCGCGAACGATGAAGTGTTTGTTCGCAGCGTCGAACGTCACGAAATACGCTTCGCCATCGCCCTTGTCCTCTGCGTAGAACTCCTTGATGAAGTGCATTGCGAGCAGTTCGCCGCCTGTCATCGTCGTTTCATCCGCCAGCACCGGAATGTAATACAGCAAACAGCAGACAATCAGCAGAGTAGAAACAAACTTCTTCACATTGAGTCCCCCTTGTAATGTGTCGAGTTTAAGGTAGCGTATCGTATAAGAGTACAAGCAAGGATAACATACTCGCAGGTTTAATCGACTTTAACGTGCCGTCTGCTTCTCCGCCGCTTCCACCGTGTTTTCCAGCAGCTCGACAATTGTCATTTTGCCCACGCCGCCGGGGACGGGCGTGATGTAGCCCGCAACGTCCGCCACATCGGGCATCACGTCGCCGACGACCTTGCCGTTCACGCGGTTGATACCCACGTCGATGACGACCGCGCCGGGCTTGACCATGCTCTTGGTGATGAACCCCGGCTTGCCGACCGCCGCAACGAGAATATCCGCATTGCGCGTGTGCTGGGCGAGGTTCACCGTGTGGCTGTGGCAGATGGTGACGGTGCAGTTCGCTTGCAGCAGCATCATCGCCATCGGCTTGCCGACGATGTTGCTCCGTCCGACGACGACCGCTTCTTTGCCGTCAAGGTCAATCCCCGTGCGGCGGATCATCTCCATTGCGCCCTTGGGCGTGCACGCAACCACGCCCGGCTGTCCGCTCATCATCCGCCCCGCGTTGAGCAGGTGGAAGCCGTCCACATCCTTTTCCGGCGCGATAACCGCCAGCGCCGCCGCCTCGTCGATGGCCTTCGCCAGCTCCTCCGTCAGCTTTTCCTGCGCGGCGATGGAGGACTTGACCTCCTCGCGCCGCTGGGCAAGATTGCGCAGATATTGGAGCCGTGTTTCGAGCGTCCGAAGCGCTGTGTCGTCCATTGCGCCGTGCTGCTCCTTGCGGTAGCGGGCGATGAAGGGAATGGTGTTGCCCTCGTCCATGAGGTTCACCACATTCTGAACATATTCCAGCTTCTGACCCAATTCCTCGGCCAGAATTTCGGGGATTGATTTCATGTTTACTGCTCCTTTGCGATCGTTGGGTGGTGTGAAAGAGATGATCGGAAATTCTATCCCGGGAAGTATACCATGGATTTGAAAATCCCGCAAGTTTTTTCTTGACAATCTTTTCCCACCGCGCTATAATGTGCAAGTAACCTATGGGCCTGTAGCTCAGCTGGGAGAGCGTTCGGTTCGCATCCGAGAGGTCGAGAGTTCGAGTCTCTTCAGGTCCACCATAAAAGGACTCTTATTTTGATAGAATGGCTATCAAGATAAGAGCCCTTTTTCTCGCGTTTTCCACGAAAACTATCCAATATCAGAACTTTTTGAGTATCTTTTCCTGTTCCGGCTTTTCCGCTGGGGCGGGCTTTTTATTATCGGGAAAAACGCTTTTTTGATGCGTTTCGTTTTATGGGGATTCGTTTTACTTATGGGTGTTCGTTGAGCGAATTGCGCAGTGCTGAAATATTGGGCCATCGATAGAAATTCTTCGCATTTCATGCTACAATAAAAATCCAAGATAATAGAAAGAGTCTCAGGTTTGCCGCGCTGAGGGTGCGGCAATGAAACGGAATCGGGTGAGAGTCCCGGCGAACTGGTCACTGTGAAGCTCCCGTGGAGGAGATTAGTCAGACACGCGCCTGAGAGAGCTACAAGAGCAGCCGCCAAGTCAACGGCCTGCGGACGATACTGTGCGCCCATTTTTAAGGGATACGTCCGCCATTACTGAAAGGTACTGCGGGCGTTTTTTGCGTAAAAAAACGTGTCGTAAAGCATTCTTTCCTTTACGACACGTTTTCACGTTTCTTAACACCTGAAATTATATCCTATTAAAGAGAAAAGTCAACCTGTTTTGGAGAAAACTGTAGTTTTTTGTTGGGTATTTAGGCACATACGTTCCAATATTTGAAATATAGCTGAAATTAGGCTGCAAAAAGGCATAGCTCTTTCGTTTAACGCCGTCAGAAGCGCCGTCAAGGAGGAACAATGGCAAAGTGTGGAGAGAACATTTATAAACGCAAAGACGGGAGATGGGAAGGCCGCTTTATTCGCAGCCGCAGGGAAAATGGTCACGCGATATACGGTTATGTCTATGGCCGGAGTTATACAGAATGCAAAGGCAAATTAAAGGAAGCCGCCATAGCGCCGCCTCGCATGATGTGCGGCTGTCGTCTGACGGCGAAAGAGCTTTTTTCTTCCCTGCTGCGGAAAAAATGCGCGGAGGTCAAACCATCTACCGCCCAGCGCTATCGCTTTTTGATTGAAAAACACATTCTCCCGGAACTGGGGCATCTCCGGGTCGAACAGCTGACGGCGAAAAAACTCCAAGCCTTCCTCCAACGAAAGCGTGTAAACGGAGGCCTGAAAGGCGGTGGGCTTTCGGTCAAAACCGTCCGGGACATCGGGACTCTGATAAAATCGGCGCTGAAATACGCACAAGCGGAGTTTTCGGTCCCCTGTGATGCAGATGCGCTGCGGCTTCCGTCGCCTGCACAACCGGATATTCGCGTTTTTACCGAAGATGAACTGCGGCGCATGGCGGAGCAGGTTATGCGGAAGCCACAGCCGATCGAGATC
>ERZ780052.828-NODE-828-length-10773-cov-6.435342_pt1 | contig 10773 bp, 8 predicted proteins | sample MGYA00511845_ERZ780052 | MGnify/ENA primary metagenome ERZ780052 (study PRJEB29588, sample SAMEA1970897) | human gut metagenome | biome: human gut; feature: human-associated habitat; material: faeces | place: Denmark | collected 2008/2010 ...
GAGTCCGCAGGAACTGCGCGGCTTCTACCAGACGCGGGCCGGGGCGCGTCATCGCGTTATTATCACCCAGCACCACATGGCCTTCCTTCACCGCCGTCACGTCTTCCCAGCCCGCGCGGGAGCAGATTTCCGTCACGCCGTCCATGTCGTTGACCATGTAGTTCGTCGTCGTGATGATGTAATCCGGGTTCGCGGCAATCACCTGTTCTTCGCTCGCGCCGAACCAGCGCTGCTGGTCGTGGAACACGTTCGTCACGCCGCACAGGGTCGCCAGTTCATCCATGAACGTACCCTGACCAGCAGACCAGATGCCGTAGGGCAGGGGGCTGATTTCAAAGTACACCGTCTTGCCGGAGACATTCGCGGCGGCAGCCTTTTCCGCAACATCCGCAAAAGCAGCCTTCATGTCGGCAATCAGGGCAGCGGCTTCGTCGTTCTTGTCAACGAGTTCGCCCAGCAGGGTGATGGCGGTGTAAACGCCCTCAATGTCCTGCGCGCTGCTGACGACGACCTTCACGCCCGCCTGCTCCAAAGCAGCAATCTGCTCTTCGGTCTGGCTCATCGTCGTCATGACGACCACCTGCGGGTTCAGCGCCAGAATTTCTTCGATGTTCGTGTTCGAGCCGGACGCAACGACCGGCACATCCAGAATGGTTTCCGGGTAATCGACGTAAGTACCGCGGCCGACGATGGTGTCCTGCGCACCCAGCGCGCAGAGGATTTCCGCGTCAGAGGGCTGGAGGACGACGATGCGCGTCACGGGCTCATCAATCGTGATTTCATGGCCGGTCATGTCCGTCAGGGTGACGGATTCGGCGAGCGCGGACATGCTCAGCAGCATCGCCAGCGCCAGCAGCAGGGCAAAGAAACGATTGGACTTCATAGGGGTATCCCTCCTGAAATGAAATCAAATGAAGCAGCGGAGGGGAACGAAAATGCCTGCTTTTCCGCGCACTTTTCGGGAAAAACAGGCACTTCAACAGGCGCGGACAATTGCCGCGCTGTGTGCTTCCTCCCATCCCCAGGGGAGGCGTTTTCCCGTTCACAGGCAGGTCTCCCGGCTTGGCTTCCTCCGCAGGAGCACCTTCCCAGCGATTTTTTCGCCAGTGGCTGCACCAATTCCTCGGCACACGCTCCCTTGTCTGCTTCACGGTTGCTGGGACAGCGCCGGTCTTGCACCGGCTTCCCATGCTCGCCGAACACGCCCGTGTCCGACGCCGCGCATCGCTGCGCACCTGTGTGGGCTGTTCATTTGTCACGGATATTATACATGCTGACGGCGCACTTGTCAATCTGTTACGCTTCCTTGACACTTTCCCGGCGATTTGCTATAATTCTGATGGAAGAAACCGCATTTGCGGATTTCATCCGTTTTCTTTGCATATCATTTCGCACACAAGGTGCGATTTTCCTTGCGCCCGCGGCGTGTCTCCCTGTAACAAATCCCATCAACAAACTTAGATGGGGATGCGAAGCAGTCCAGAGGGCGATCGCAAAGCCCTCTGGTCGCCTCCGCAGAGGCGAAACCCCTGCAATAAAAAAGCTCACTACCGAAAAAGCACCCTTCCCCCAAAAGAAGAAAGCGCCCCTGTTCGGCGCGCTTTGCCGAACCTTCCCCCCATAGGAGGTGAACACCATGGAACACCGCCCCTTCATCAGCGTCATTATCCCCGTCTGGAACGGGGCAAGGTACTTGGATGCTTGCCTGAACAGCATTCTGCGCCAAAGCTGGCAGCACTTCGAGATCATCATCGTTGATGACGGCAGCCGCGATGCAACGTGGAATATGCTGATGCGCTGGAAAAAACAGGATGCGCGCATTATCCCTTTCCATCAGGAGAACGCCGGCGTGTCCGAAGCCCGCAATACTGCCATGCGCCATGCGTCCGGCGATTATTACCGCTTTGTGGATGTGGACGACCAGCTTCCGCCGGATTCGCTGGAACAGCTCGTTCGCTGCGCCGAGAAAAATCAGAGCGATTTGGTGCTGGCGGCGTATACCGAGGTGCTGGGCACGACCCGAACCGTCCGTGATTTGGGCAAATGCACCGATACGGTGGAGAGCGCCGAGTTCCTGCGCCGCTTGGAGCGCCTGAGCAACAGCTTTTATTACGGCGTCCTGTGGAATAAAATTTTCCGCGGCGACATCATCCGCCAGCATGACCTGCGCTTCACCTCCGGCTTGCACTGGGGTGAGGACTTCGTGTTCGTCATGCAGTACCTTGAGCACGCCGAGCGCATGTCCTACATCACCACCCCGGTCTACGATTACTTCCGCAACCCCAACGGCGCGGTTGTTCGCCAGCTGGTGAACTGCTTCCGACACCCCATTGTCTCCATTCAGGCGCGCCTGACGGTCTACCGTTCTTACGAGCAGCTTTACCGCGCGCGCGGTCTGTACGACCAGTACAAGCGCATCCTCTGGCGCTACCTCTTCCGATTTACGCTGCGGAACTGATGCTGATTTCGGAATAAAAGCCGGATTTTATGGCGAGAAATTCCGAAATCGGCACACGATATTCCTGCTACGGAAAAATCAACGCCGGTAGTGGCGACCGAAGCGGCTTGTTAGCCATCAACAAAATTCCCCAAACTTACAGCGAGTGAGGCATCTTCATGTTCGACGACAGCTGTTATATGGAACCCCTCCATCTGGCGGGGCGGCTCATCATGGAAAACGGCGGCGAAACCTGCCGCGTCGAAGAAACCGTGCTGCGCATGGGCCATGCGTTCGGCTTCCGCGAGGTGGAATGTTTCGCCGTGCCAAGCGGGCTGTTCGTCAGCTACCGCAAGAGCGACGGCACCATCGAGACCGCCGTCAAGCGCATCCGCCGCAAGGGAATAGACTTGACCCGCATCGACGAGGTGAACGCCATCTCCCGCCATTTGGAGCAGGAGAAAATGTCCTGTCAGGAAGTTCTCAGCCAGCTCAAAGCTGTCGAGCGCCGACCTTCCCGCTTGTCCCCGCTGCAAATGGCGGGGGCGGGCGCGGCGGCCATGTCCACCGCTGGATGGTCACTGATGTTCGGCGGCGGCGCGTGGGACATGGTAACAGCATTCTTCGTCGGGCTGCTGATTGAGTGGGTGACGCTGCTGATGGATAAATTCCACATGCAGACCCTTGTCGCGACGCTGGCAGGCGGCTTCCTCGCGGCGTTCCTCCCGATGGCGGTCAACCGCCTGCCCGGGGCGCTGGTTGTCGAAGCGGCCGTCGCGGGCGCGCTGATGCCCATGCTGCCCGGCTTGGCGATGACGAACGCTGTGCAGGATACCATGCGTGGCGATATGGTATCGGGCATTTCCTCAGCGGTCAGCGCGGCGATGTCGGCGGTGCTGCTTGCTGTCGGCGCACTGGCGGGCACGGCGTTCCTGCGCCTGCTGACGGGAGGTACGGCATGAGTTACGAACCGCTGGGTCAAGGGCTGTGGTATTTCCTGACGTCGTTCGTCGGTACGCTCGGCTTCGCGATTCTGCTTCATGCGCCCAAACGCGCGTGGCTGCCCGCAAGCCTGATTGGCGCAATGACTTACACGCTCTATTGGTCGCTCAAGCAGCTTTCGCTCGATGAGGCCGCGTCAATGTTCCTCGCGGCGCTGTTCGGGTCGCTGCTGGCGCAGTTCTGCGCAAGGAAAATGCGCATGATTGCGACGATTTTCCTGCTGCTGTCGGTGGTGGCGCTTGTGCCGGGGCTGGGGCTGTACCGCTGCATGGAGCAGCTGGGGCATCAGCAGTATGCCCTCGGCGCGCAGACCGGCATCCTGACGATGGCGGGCATCCTGATGATGGCGCTGGGCATCGGCGTGGGCAGTTTCCTGTTCAAGCTCGTCGTCAGCGGGACGAAGAAAATCATGCCGGGAGGAAAGCAGAAATGAGCATCAGCGTGATGGCAATGGGGCGCATGAAGGAGAAGCCCTATCGGCAGATGGCGGATGAATACCTGAAGCGGCTGTCGCGCTACGGCAAGTTCGAGGAGATTGAACTGCCGGATTTGCCTGAACCCGCGAACACGTCCGAAGCCATTGAGCGGCAGATTCGCGACAAAGAGGGCGAAATGATGCTCAGCCGCCTGAAACCGTCGGACTATGTGATTGCGCTGACGATTCCCGGCAAGATGCACGATTCGCCCGGCTTGTCGCGCCATTTGGACGAGCTGCTGACGCGCGGCGAGAGCAGCATTGTATTCGTTATCGGCGGTTCACTGGGGCTGGGGGATGCCGTCATCCGCCGCGCAAACGAAGAAATGTCGATGAGCAAAATGACGTTCCCGCATCAGCTGGCGCGCGTGATGCTGCTGGAACAGCTGTATCGTGCCATGAAAATCCGCGCAGGAGAGAGGTATCATAAATGAGCGAGCAGAAAAAGCAGCAGAAGCAGCCGCCGAAGCGGGCAACATCCGGCATTTTTGCCATCCTGATGGCATTGCTGCTGCTTATCTTGGGACAGCAGGGGATTTTGCCGCTGGGCGACACGGCGGATGCGCCGGATGCCCTGCCGACCGCGACCATCGCCGCGGCGTTGACGGACAGTCCGACCAGCGCCCCGACGCAAGCGCCGCAGCAAACGGCGATTACTGCCCCGCAGGACATTGCGGATTACATCTTCGCCCACGGGACGCTGCCGGACAACTTCCTGACGAAGAACGAGGCGCGGCAGCTGGGCTGGGACAGCAGCCAGAACTACGTCAGCGACGTTGCACCGGGGTATTCCATCGGCGGCGACAGGTTTGGCAACTACGAGGGGTTGCTGCCGGATGCGTCTGGGCGCAAGTGGTACGAGGCGGACGCGAACTACACGGCCGGGCCGCGCGGCGCAGAGCGAATCCTCTACTCGTCGGACGGGCTGGTGTACTACACGAACGACCACTACCAGACGTTTACGGAAATGCACCCATCGGGAAAATAAAAGGGAATAAAAGGACGACCTCTTTCGGCTGATGGCTTCAGCGGGAAAGAGGTCGCCTTTTTTGATTTTGGGGGAAAAATGGCGCCGAAGGTTTCCAAAGGGCGCAAAGCTGCGTGGGAGTGTCCGTGCCGAAGGGGTCAAGGGGGCGATCGCGGACTTCGTCCGTTTCCATTGCCCCCTCGTCGCCTCCGCAGAGGCGAAATCCTCTGCTTGCGGGGAAGAGTAGCTATGGTCGCAAGACCAGCAATCCGGTCGCGCCCATTTGGCGCGACAATGTGCAAGTAGTGGATAGAGCAAGTTGGGGGCGCATCTGCGGATGCGCAAAGTTACTGGCAGGGACGCTTCGCTGCCTGCGCCTTTGTTGAGCGCGTTTGGCATACTGGTCGCCCGCGGAACAGTTGGGGCGTTGCCCCAAACCCCACAAGGGAGCTCCGCCCCTTGACCCCGCAAGGGGGAATCCCCCCTTGACCCCTCCGCGCGATTCAGTTGGTCTCTCCTCCGTGCTCCTTCCGCGTGTTTATTCTTTTGGCGTTTCCTCAGCTCAATGCAAACTGCGACTGATACAAATTCGCATAGAATCCCTGCTTCTTCAGCAGCTCCTCATGCGTTCCCTGCTCAATAATATGCCCATCCTTCATCACCAGAATCACATCCGCTTCCTGAATCGTCGAAAGCCGATGCGCCACGATGAACGACGTGCGCCCATTCATCAGCCGCGCAAAAGCGGACTGAATCTTGATTTCTGTGCGCGTGTCGATGGAAGACGTCGCTTCGTCAAGAATCAGCATCGGTGGCAGTTCGCCGTTTTCGCCGCCCAGCATCACGCGGGCAATGCAGAGCAGCTGCTTCTGTCCCTGCGAGATGTTGCCGCCGTTTTCGGTGATGACTGTGTCGTAGCCGTCGGGGAGGCGGCGGATGAAGCTGTGCGCGTGGGCGGCCTTCGCGGCGGCGATAACGTCCTCTTCCGATGCGTCGGGGCGACCGTAGGCGATGTTGTCGCGAATCGTGCCGGCTTTCAGCCAAGTGTCCTGCAAGACCATGCCGAAGCTCTTGCGCAGGGAATGGCGTGTCGCGTCGCGAATGTCCGTGCCGTCGACGAGAATTGCGCCGCTGTTCACGTCGTAGAAGCGCATCAGCAGGTTAATCATGGTCGTTTTTCCGCAGCCGGTCGGGCCGACGATGGCGATGCGCTGACCGGGCTTGACGTGCAGGTTGAAGCCCTCAATCAGCGGGCGATCGGGCACATAGCGGAAGCAGACGTCTTTGAGGTCAACCGTGCCCTTGGGGGAGAGCACGGCGGCGTTTTCCTTGTCCGGCACGCGGTCGTCCTCATCCAGCAGGGAGAAAACGCGCGCGGCGCAGGCGAGAGCGTTTTGCAGCTCGGTCACAACGCCGGAGATTTCGTTGAAGGGCTTGGCGTACTGGCTGGCGTAGCTGAGGAAAACGCTCAAATCACCCACGGAAATGCCGCCGCCGACCGCCGACAGCGCGCCGACGAGCGCGACCGCCGCATAGATGATGTTGTTGACCAGACGGGTGGAGGGGTTCGTGAGGCTGGAGAAGAACGTCGCGTTCAGGCTGACGCGCCCCAGTTCATCGTTGATGCAGTCAAAATCGCTCAGCGAGGCGGCTTCGTGCCCGAAGGACTGCACAACCTTCTGCCCTTCAATCAGCTCGTTGATGAGCGCCGTCTGCTGCCCGCGCACACGCGCCTGTTCGGTGAAGTAGTGGTGCGTCTTTCGGGCGATGAAGGACGCGACGAACATCGACAGCGGCGTCAGCACCACGACCAGCAGGGCAATCATCCAGTTCTTGATGAGCATGATGGTCAGCGTGCCGACAATCAGCACAACGCCGGTGAACAGCTGCGTGAAGCCCATGAGCAGACCGTCGGAGAAGGTGTCCACGTCGGCAATCATGCGGCTGACGAGGTCGCCGGAGGGATGCGCGTCCAGATAGCTCAGCGGCAGGCGCTGGAGCTTGTGGAACGCCGCGTTGCGCAGGTCGCGGCTGATGTTATAGGCAATCTTGTTGTTGCTGGTGGCAAGAAACTGCTGGGCAACCGCGGACAGCGCCGCAACGACGGCAATCCACACCGCAAAGACCAGTACGCCGGACAGATTTACCTGACCCGCGCCGAGCATCTGGTCAATCGCCTTGCCGGTCAGAATCGGGATGAGCAGCTGCGCCGCCGCGCTCACGCACGCGCAAAGCAGGCTGACAATCACCAGCACCCGATACGGCTTCACATATTGCAGGACGCGCAGGAGCGTGCCCTTCTGCTGCTTGAGCTTATTGGTTTTCACTGCACGTCACTTCCCTTCCGGAACTGGCTTTCGTGGATTTCGCGGTAGACCTCGCATGTCTGCATCAGCGTATCGTGCGTGCCGATGCCCACCACATGCCCGTCGTCCAGCACGATAATCTGGTCGGCGTGGCGCAAGGACGAGGTGCGCTGGGAGACGATGAAGAGAGTCGTTTCCGCGGGCAGGGCGCGCAGGGCCTTGCGGAGCGCGGCATCCGTGGCGTAGTCCAGCGCGGAGGCGCTGTCGTCCAGAATCAGAATGTCAGGATGTCCCACCAGCGCGCGGGCGATTGTCAGGCGCTGACGCTGACCGCCGGACAGGTTGCGTCCGCCCTGCTCCACCGGATCATCGAGCTTGCCCGGCTTCTGGCGGACAAAATCCTCCGACTGCGCAATGGACAGCGCGTGCCACAATTCTTCGTCCGTGGCGTTCTCGTTGCCCCAGAGCAGATTCGAGCGAATCGTGCCCTTGAACAGCTGCGCCTTCTGCATGACGACCGCAACGTGGCGGTTCAGCTCATCCTTGGAATAGGCGGTAATCGGCTGACCGAGCAGGGTGACTTGCCCCTTCGTTGCGTCATAGAAGCGCGGAATCAGGCTGACGAGCGTCGTTTTGCCGCTGCCTGTGCCGCCGATAACGCCGATGGTCTGCCCCTTCTTTGCCGTGAAGGTCACATCGGACAGGCTTTCCGCACCCGCGCCCTGATAGCGCAGGGACACATGGTCGAACGCCACTGCCACATCGGAAGCAGCATCCGCCGAAACGGGCTTCTCCGGGAATGCCATCGTCGAGGGCGTATCCAGCACCTGCGACACGCGGCCCATGCTGGCAATTGCGCGGGTGAGCAGCACGACGAGGTTCGCCAGCTTCACCAGTTCCACCAGAATCTGGCTCATGTAGTTCACCAGCGCCACCACGTCGCCGGAGAGCAGCGCGCCGCTGCCAATCTTGTTCGCGCCGAAGTACAGAATGCCGATGATGCCGAGGTTGACCACGACATACGTCAGCGGATTCATCAGCGCGGCAATGCGGCCGACTTTGAGCTGCATGGCGTTCAGGCTGCCATTCTGCTGGACGAAGTTTTCTTCCTCCGCGTCCTCACGCCCGAACGCGCGCACGACGCGGACGCCGGAGAGGTTCTCGCGCGTTGCGCCTGTGACCGCGTCCAGCCGGGACTGAACGGTTTTGTACATGGGCGAGGTGATGCGCATGATGCCAAAGACAATCACCGCCAGCACGGGAATCGCCGCGAGGAAAATCAGCGCAATCTGTGTATCAATGGTGAAGGCTGCAATCATCGCGCCCGCGACGATGAACGGTGAACGCAGGAACAGGCGCAGGAACATGTTCAGACCATTCTGCACCTGATTGACATCGCTGGTCATGCGCGTAATCAGCGTCGAAACGCCCAGCGTGTCCAGTTCGGAGAAGGAGAGCGACTGGATGTGCGCCATCAGTTCATGCCGCAGTCCGGTGGATGTGCCGATGGCGGCGCGCGCCGCGAAATACTGCGCGGTGAAGGAGCAGAGCAGTCCGATGAGTGCCATCAGCACCAGTAGGCCGCAGCGCGTCCAGATGTACGTTGTATCGCCGCCCGCAATACCGACCTTGATGATGTCCGCCACCACCATCGGCACAAGCAGGTCGAACGTGGCTTCCAGCATCTTGAACAGGGGCGCGAGAATGCTCTCCTTGCGGAAGCGCCGGAGGTAGGGGTACAAGTGCTTCATACGATTCCTCCTGATGCTGTTTCGGATTTTCGATGAAGCATCCGGGAACAGCATGATGGGTATTCGCACCATTATACCGCATTTTTCGTCATTTGGATAGTCAACAGAAGCGATTCTTGCAATTTTCCCTTGACGAAGGTGATTTTCCCCTTTACAATAGAAATGCTGCCCTGAACAAAGCAGAAGGAGAAGCCAGCTATGAACAAGCATTCCACCGTGCGGAAGCAGTTCTTCCGCTACGTTTCTCAAAACATCCTCGGCATGATTGGCGTCTCTGCCTATATCCTCGCCGACACCTTCTTTATCGCACAGGCGCAGGGTGCGGACGGCATTGCCGCTCTGAACCTTGTCCTGCCCGTTTATTCGCTGATTTTTGCCTTGGGCGCGATGCTGGCGACCGGCGCGGCGACCCGCTTCGCCTTGGAGCGTCACGAAGGAAAACACGCCGACGGCTATCTTGCGGAAGCCCTCGCATGGGCGGGAATTTTGTCTGTGCCGTTCATCCTGCTGGGTATTTTCAGCGCGGAGGGCATCGTGCGGCTGCTTGGCGGCGAACCGGACATCGTGACGGTCGGCGCGCCGTATACACGCATTTTCCTGCTCTTCACGCCCTTCTTCATGTGCAACTACATCCTGCGCTCCTTCGTCCTCAACGACGGCGATCCGTCGCTTGCCATGACCGCGACGATGGCATCCAGCCTGTTCAACATCGTCATGGACTGGGTGCTGATGTTCCCGCTGGGAATGGGCATGGCGGGCGCGGCGCTCGCAACGGCGGCATCCCCCATCGTCGGCATGGGGATTAACGCCCTGCACTTCCGCAAAAAGACGAATACGCTGTGCTTCCGCTGGCATAAGCCGACGTTCAAACTGCTGGCGCACGTCAGCGCGGTGGGCGTTTCCGGGTTCATCGGGGAAATCGCGGGCGGCATGACGACGATGGTGCTGAATTTCCTGATTCTGGGACTTTCGGGCAGCATCGGCGTCGCAGCGTATGGCGTGGTGGCGAATGTCGCCATCGTCGCAACGGCGATTTTCTCCGGCATCTCGCAGGGTTCGCAGCCGTTGCTCAGTGACGCGTACAGCCGCGGTGAAACGGGACAAGTGCGGCAGGTGCTGATGATGAGCATCCTGACGGCGCTGACGCTTTCGGTGCTGATGATTGTCTGCTTCGAGGTGTTTGCCGAACCGCTGGTGGCGGTGTTCAACAGCGAGCATGACCCGGTGATGGCGGATTTGGCATGTCAGGGAATGCGGCTGTACTTCCTCGGCTACTTGTTTGCGGGGTTCAATATCGCCGGAACGGGCTATCTGAGCGCGGTCGGCGCGGCGAAATGGGCGATGATTACGTCCATCCTGCGCGGTGTGGCTGCGATTGTGCTTTGCGCGCTGGTGATGGCGGCGCTCTTCGGCATGACGGGTGTGTGGCTGGCGTTCTGCGCGGCGGAGGCGATCACGGCGGGGGTCATGGCGGTCGCGATGAAGAAAACGGCGATTGTGTGAGCCTGCAAAGGAAAACCGGGCATATCTGAAGCGGAAAACAGACGCAGATGACGCATTTTCACCCCACCCTCCTCTCCATCCGCCTCGCGCTGAGCGTCAATCGCTCCTGCAATTGACACAAAAACTCCCGATTCGTGGGCTTGCCGCGTTCGGGGTCTACCGACTGGCCGAAGAAGCGCGCAATCGCATCGTAGTCGCCGCGATTCCATGTCGATTCGATAGCGAGCCGCAGCCGACGCTCGACGGCGCACGGGGTCAGCTGCGCGCGGCGCGCCATCAGCGGGTATAGGCCGTGGGTCCCGTCTGTCAGCCATGACGGAATCACGGCCCAC
>ERZ780052.833-NODE-833-length-10746-cov-3.915256_pt1 | contig 10746 bp, 9 predicted proteins | sample MGYA00511845_ERZ780052 | MGnify/ENA primary metagenome ERZ780052 (study PRJEB29588, sample SAMEA1970897) | human gut metagenome | biome: human gut; feature: human-associated habitat; material: faeces | place: Denmark | collected 2008/2010 ...
GATGCCGGTTCCGACTTGCAGAGCGTAATGCTGAAAGCGACCTATGACGAGGCCAACAACTGCTGGCGCCTGAACGGCGTGAAGCGTTTTATTACTAACGGTGACGCCAATCTCCACCTCGTACTGGCACGTTCAGAAGAGGGTACCAAAGACGGACGTGGCTTGTCCATGTTCATCTACGATAAGAATGAAGGCGGTGTAGACGTGCGCCGCATCGAGAACAAGCTGGGTATCCACGGCTCTCCCACCTGCGAGCTGGTTTACAAGAATGCAAAGGCAGAACTTTGCGGCGACCGCAAGCTTGGTTTGATTAAATACGTTATGGCTTTGATGAACGGTGCCCGTCTGGGTATTGCCGCACAGTCGGTAGGCCTTTCACAAGCTGCCTACAACGAAGGTCTGGCTTATGCCAAAGACCGCAAGCAGTTCGGCAAGGCTATCATCGAATTCCCGGCTGTATATGACATGCTGGCTATTATGAAAGCCAAGTTGGATGCAGGACGCTCCTTGCTGTACCAGACTTCCCGCTACGTTGACATCTACAAAGCGCTGGACGACATTGCTCGCGAACGCAAACTGACTCCGGAAGAACGCCAGGAACAAAAGAAGTATGCCAAACTTGCCGACGCCTTCACTCCGCTGGCAAAAGGTATGAACTCTGAATATGCCAATCAGAATGCTTACGACAGCATCCAGATTCACGGCGGTTCGGGCTTCATGCTGGAGTATGCTTGCCAACGTATCTATCGTGATGCACGTATCACTTCTATCTACGAAGGTACTACTCAGTTGCAGACCGTAGCTGCTATCCGCTATGTAACAAACGGCTCATACTCTGCCACCTTGCGCGACTACGAGCAAGTGCCGTGCAGCGAAGAAATGCAACCGTTGATGGACCGCATCAAAGAGATGACCAACAAGTTCGAAGCCTGCACCAATGCGGTGAAAGAGGCACAGAATCAGGAATTGCTGGACTTCGTGGCACGTCGCCTCTATGAGATGGCTGCGGTATGTATCATGTCGCACCTCATCATTCAGGACGCGACAAAGGCTCCCGAACTGTTCGGCAAGTCGGCTCTGGTGTATGTGAACTACGCAGAAGCTGAAGTGGAAAAACACTTTAACTTCATCCGTAAGTTCAAGGCAGAAGAGCTGGAAAGCTACCGCAAATAAACGCATTGCTTGGACAAGGCAAATATAGCGGGCCCCCGCATGTTTCTACTACCGCTCCCGCCTGTTCTTTCTGAAATACATTCCTCCTGCTTGCCCCTTCTTAAAAGGACAAAAGTTCTCAAAGAGACGAAAGGAAAATTAATACTCTCCGTGCAGCCTCAGCCTGCCGCGCAGCGAGTGTATCTCCCGCTGCATCTCTTCCATCCTTGCCAGCAGATGGTGGATGGCATCAATCCCTTCCATATTGATGGAAAGGTCGTAGTACATACGGCTGTACCGTTCCACATCCGGCAACTCGGAGAAAGGCAGATAACGCTCTCCACCTTCCTGCTCCACATCTATCAGTCCACTTTCGCACAGCATATCAATAAAAGTGGGCTCTATATGACACTTGTCACAATATTCGCTGATGACAATCCATTCGTTCTGCATAATCCGTTCTCCTTTCATTAGTTCATACTCTGAATTTTACGGAACATCTCTTTCTGCTGTTCCGTCAGGTTTGTCGGCAACTTCACGGAATAAGTCACGATGAGATCGCCAAACTGTCCCTCCTTCTTATATACGGGGAAGCCCTTACCCTTCAGACGTACCTTAGTCCCGTTCTGAGTTTCGGGTTTCACCTTCAGCTTCACCTGACCATCCAAAGTATCCACCAACTGGTCGCCACCCAGCAGGGCTGTATAAAGGTCGACGGTCACATCCACATACAAATCATCTCCCAAACGCTTGAATACCGAGTCGTCCGGAATCACAAACGTGATGTATAAGTCACCTGCGGGACCTCCGTTGATGCCCTCGCCACCATAGCCTTTCAGTTTGATGACCTGTCCGTTGGCCACACCGGCCGGAATGGTAATACGCACTTGCTTGCCATTCACCGTCAATATCTGTTTATGGGTCTTCGCAGCCTCACGAAGCGAGAGGTTCAAATCCGCATGATAATCCTGCCCGCGGAAACCGGCATTGGCACCGCCTCCTCCGCGCGTACGATGACCGAACATCTGTTCGAAGAAGTCTGAGAAACCACCGGCATTACTGCCCGAAAATTCCTGGCCGTCGGAAGAATACCAATACGTACCGCCTCCGTCCGTACCAAATCCCGCACCGGAACCTCCAAAACCGGCACCGCCAAATCCCCCGAAGCCCCCGGCTTGCTGCTGTGCCCGCTTCTGCGCTTCAAACTCGTCGGCATGTTTCCAGTGTTCACCATATTCATCATATTTCTTTCTTTTTTCAGGATCACTCAGCACCTCATTCGCCTCGTTGATAGCCTGAAACTTATCCTTGGCCGTAGCATCGTTCGGATTCAAGTCAGGATGGTACTTGCGCGCCAGCTTGCGGAACGCTTTCTTGATGTCATCCTGAGATGCCTTTTTGTCCACTCCAAGGACCTGATAGTAATCAATATAAGCCATAGTCTATTAGTTTTATTGTCTAAATACCATAAAACAAATAACACGCCAATTTGTTTTACGCATTACTAAAATAGGTAAACGAAAATTAAAAAGCATCATCAAGCATAATAATTACGTGATAAACAAACATTTAGTTTCAACCAAACACTTATTTCACGTCTATAAAATACCAAAATAGTGTAAACGACACCTAATATCGTCTAATTATTCATCCTAAATCTTCCTAAAATTGACAGAAAATGCTTTATTTGTAATAAGGAAAATTTGTTTTATATATAATCCCCAACCTTAGATTAAAAACCCCCATTATGAAAAGTAATTATTGGCTCCTAACGGTAATATTCGCTCTCGTAGCCCTGCCGGGCAAAGCAGGCGAATGGATCAGAATCAACCAACTCGGCTATTTGCCGCAATCCGTCAAAGTCGCTGTATTCATGAGCGAGGAAGGAACAAACGTAGAAAATTATTCATTGATTGACGCTTTCACCGGAAAGGTGGTGCGTACCTTCAACACAACCAAGGCCACCGGCAAGATGGGAGGCATGAAGAGTACCTACCGGTTGAACTTCAGTGATTTCACAGAACCGGGCACGTATTATCTGAAAGCAGGCAAAGCGGTCTCCCCCCGTTTCCCCATCAATGCACAAGTCTACAACGGTACCGCAGACTACCTGCTGCACTACATGCGGCAGCAACGCTGCGGCTATAATCCGTTCCTGAAAGACAGCTGCCACGTGCACGACGGCTACATCATCTATCATCCCACCAAAACCGGACAACATATAGACGTCCGCGGAGGCTGGCACGATGCTACGGACTATCTGCAATACACCACCACCTCCGCCAATGCCATCTACCAGATGATGTTTGCCTATCAGGAAAATCCGGAATCATTCGGTGACGCCTATGATGCAGCCGGACATCCGGGAGCCAACGGCATTCCCGACATCGTGGACGAAATCAAGTGGGGACTGGACTGGCTGAACCGGATGAATCCTGCTCCGGGCGAGCTGTACAACCAGATAGCCGACGACCGTGACCATGCCGGAATGCGCCTACCTAACAAAGACCTGGTGGATTACGGCTACGGACCGGGTAAAGGACGCCCCGTTTACTTTTGCAGTGGCGAACCGCAAGTACGTGGAGAGTTCAAGAATGCAACGACCGGAGTGGCAAGCACTGCCGGCAAGTTTGCCTCCTGCTTCGCTTTAGGCGCCAAGATACTGAAAGACTACTATCCTGAATTTGCAGCAGAAATCGAAGCCAAGGCCGATGCCGCCTATCAGGAAGGCGTAAAGAAACCGGGAGCATGCCAGACTGCCTCTGTCTTGTCTCCCTACATTTACGAAGAGGACAACTGGGTGGACGATATGGAACTGGGAGCCATGGAACTGTACAAAGCCACCGGCGACAACAAATACCTGGCCCAAGCCCTTGAATACGGACGTCGCGAACCGGTGACTCCTTGGATGGGCGCCGACAGTGCACGCCACTACCAATGGTATCCGTTCATGAACATGGGGCACTACCATCTTGCCAAAGTGGACAACAGCCGCATCAGCAAGGAATTCATCCGCAACATGCGTACGGGCATTGAACGCACGTACGAGAAAGCGGTAGAAAGCCCCTTTCTGCACGGTATACCCTACATCTGGTGTTCCAACAATCTGACTACCGCCATGCTGACCCAATGCCGGCTGTACCGTGAAACCACCGGCGATGACACATACGCCGAAATGGAAGCCTCCCTGCGCGACTGGCTGTTCGGCTGTAACCCTTGGGGAACCAGCATGATTGTGGAACTTCCCCTTTACGGAGACTATCCCTCGCAACCCCACTCCTCACTGCTGAATGCAGGCGTGGGCAATACTACCGGCGGACTGGTGGACGGTCCTGTCTATCGTACCATCTTCGAAAGCCTGCGCGGTGTCAATATGACGGGAATTCCCGGAACTCCCGGACAAGACTACGAACGCTTCCAGCCAGACCTGATGGTATATCACGACGCCATCCACGACTATTCCACCAATGAGCCTACCATGGATGGAACCGCCTGCCTCACGTACTACCTCTCTGCCATGCAGAAGGATGGAATGAAGCAAGCCGGTATCCCAAATGACAAGAATGTATATGTGGACGGAGGCATTATCCGCACCGATCCCTCAAAAAAGCAAATCACCCTCGTATTCACTGCCGCCGACAAAGCAGACGGTGCCGATGCCATCATCAGTACCTTGAAGAAGTATGGCATCAAAGGTGGCTTCTTCTTTACCGGAGAGTTCTATGAACTCTATCCCGATGTAGTGAAACGCCTGCTCGACGAAGGGCATTTTGTAGGCAGCCACAGTTACGGACATCTGTTGTACATGCCTTGGGAAGACCGTGATTCTCTGCTGGTCACCCGCGAAGAGTTTGAGAGCGATATGATGAAAAGCTACGAGACCCTCCGCAAGGCAGGTATCGAATACAAGGACGCTCCCGTCTATATTCCTCCTTACGAATACTATAACAAGAAAATATCTGCCTGGGCAAAGAATATGGGTATTCAAGTTATCAACTATACCCCTGGTACCATGAGCAATGCCGACTACACCACTCCGGACATGGGACAGAAGTACCGGAGTAGCAAATTCATCTACGACAATATTATGGAAGTGGAAAAGAAAGAAGGTCTGAACGGACACCTAATGCTGATACACTTCGGAACGGACGACCGCCGCACAGACAAGTTCTATAATGGCTATCTGGACAAGATGATTAAGACGCTGAAACGAAAAGGCTACACTTTTGTACCGGTCCGCGAGGCTGTCGGTATATAAGCATACTCTAACAAAGATTTATTGAAAAGGTTAGTTAAAAAGGTTATCGTGCAAAGGTATTTAAGGTAAATATTCAATCGGTTTGTTTTCAGTAAACCTTCCCCTACCCCCAAGAGGGGAAAGTTTCGAAGTAAGCTCCCAGCCTGTGAAGGTTAGGAGCTTTTATATATTTCAGAGAAGCCTTTTTACCGATTGCAGCAATTGCTCGATATCTTCTTCCGTAGTATCAAAAGAGGTTACAAAACGGATTTCGTGGATGGCCTCATCCCAGAAGTAGAAGAAATAGTCCTTCAACAGCTCGTCAATCACCGGACGGGGCATCGTAAGGAAAAGCTGGTTACTTTCCACCTTCTGCGTAAAATGCGCACCTGGCAATTCCTTCAATCCGTCGTAAAGAATCTTTGCCATACGATTGGCATGCGCGGCATTTTTCAACCAAAGGCTGTCCGTCAGATAGGCAGTAAACTGGCAGGACAGATAGCGGAGCTTGGATGCGAGCTGTGCCGACTGCTTGCGCACAAAATAAGCTTCCTTCTTCAAAGCTGGGTTAAAGACAACCACGCTTTCTCCCAACATCAGTCCATTTTTCGTACCACCGAAGCTGAGGATATCTATCCCGCAATCCACTGTCAGTTCCCTAAAGCCAAGATTCAAGGCTGCACAAGCATTTGCCAGACGGGCTCCGTCCATATGGACATACATGCCATGCCGATGGGCCAAATCCGTCAAAGCCCGCAACTCGTCCGGCTTATAGACAGTGCCCAGCTCCGAACATTGCGAAATATAGATGGCTCCGGGCTGCGAATGATGCTGTTCGCCGAAATGGCACAAATAAGGACGGACTAAATCGGGCGTCAGCTTGCCGTCAGGGGTAGCTATAGGACGAATCTGACAACCTGTCATACGGGCAGGCGCACCGCACTCATCGACATAGATATGTGCAGTCTCTGCACAAATAATGGAATTATAAGGGCGGGTACACAGCTGCAAAGCCACCGCATTACTGCCCGTACCGTTGAATACGAACAACGGTTCACAATCCGGCGTAAACGCTTCTCTTATTTTACAGACAGCCTCCTCTGTCCAAGGGTCATCTCCATAACCTACAGCATGGTCACTGTTGGCCCGGTTCAGTGCCTCCATTACCAGCGGATGTACGCCTGAATTATTGTCTGAAGCAAAACTTCTCATAGTCATTCTGTTTTTGTTCATTGAAAAGAATGTGCAAAGGAAAGAATATTCTGCAACATGAAAAAACAAAGGAGCACAGATTTCATCCCCCCGGCAGAAAATGCTTCCGCACTGCGAAATCTGTGCTCCTCAATCAATCCATTCAATCGGTTTCCTTTATCCGATATAAACATTTACCCCTAGTGAAACATAAAGTTCATCTTCTTCCTGATGAATTTCAATCTTGTCCTCACGGGCAAGCCACCCCAATGCGGCTCCCAACTCCTTGTCCTTCAGTCCGGACTTCCTCTTTAAAGAACCGTAGCTCCATCTGGTATAATCGCTAAGCAACTGCCAAACTTTCCCAGCATTTAGTCCAATTTCGCTTTTGTTCATTTTCTCTTCAATTAAAAAGGTTAATAGTTCTTGTTGATTAGGTTATCTTTACGAAGGGTAAAGATATGATTTTTTATTTTACCAACAACAAAAACGAGCAAAAGATATGAAAACTAATCATTTTTGTAACACTTTTGTAATATTACACGCTTTTTATTAATAATCAAGAAGGTAAATAGAACAAAAAAACCGCAGTATCTATCAAAAAGACACTGCGGTTCTCCTATTTGATTAAGCAATCAGGGAAAACAATCTTACATCATTCCGCCCATGCCTCCCATTCCGGGAGCACCCATCGGCATCTCAGGCTTATCTTCTTTCTTCTCTACAATTACACATTCTGTAGTCAAGAACATACCGGCAATAGAAGCAGCATTTTCAAGAGCCACACGAGTAACCTTGGCAGGATCTACCACACCAGCTGCATGCAGGTTTTCATAAACATCTGTACGGGCATTGTAACCAAAGTCTGCCTTGCCTTCACGCACTTTCTGTACAACAACAGCACCTTCTTTACCAGCGTTGGCAACAATCTGGCGCAACGGTTCTTCAATAGCACGCTTGATGATGTCGATACCTGTGGTTTCGTCCACATTGTCACCCTTGAAGCCTTCCAATGCATCCAATGCGCGAATATAGGCTACACCACCACCAGGAACGATACCTTCTTCGATAGCAGCGCGGGTAGCACGGAGTGCATCGTCCACACGGTCTTTCTTCTCTTTCATCTCGACCTCGGTCGCAGCGCCGACGTACAGCACAGCCACACCGCCGGCCAGTTTAGCCAAACGTTCCTGAAGTTTCTCCTTGTCGTAATCCGACGTAGCCTTGTCGATCGAGGAGCGGATCTGGGCAACACGGGCTGCAATCTCCTCCTTCTTGCCGGCACCGTCGACGATCGTAGTGTTCTCCTTGTTGAGCGTCACCTTGTCCGCCGTACCGAGCATCGAAAGGTCGGTATCCTCCATCTTCATACCCTTGTCGGTCGAGATCACCGTAGCACCCGTCAGGATGGCGATATCCTTGAGCATTTCCTTGCGGCGGTCGCCGAAGCCCGGAGCCTTGCAAGCGGCGATCTTCAACGTACCGCGCAGCTTATTGACAACCAGTGCGGAAAGTGCCTCGCCATCCACATCTTCGGCGATAATCAGCAGCGAGCGTCCGCTCTGAGCCACCGGCTCGAGCACACCCATCAGCTCCTTCATCGTCGAGATCTTCTTATCGGTAATCAGGATATAGGGTTTGTCCAACTGCGCCTCCATCTTCTCGGTATCGGTGATGAAGTAGGCCGAGATATAGCCACGGTCGAACTGCATACCCTCGACCACATCCACATGGGTTTCGGTACCCTTGGCCTCCTCGACGGTGATGACACCCTCCTTATTGACCTTGCCCATCGCCTCGGCGATCAGCTTGCCGATGGTACCGTCGTTATTGGCGGAAATCGTAGCGACCTGCTCGATCTTCGCGAAATCGGTGCCTACGGTCTGGCTCTGCTTCTTGAGTGAATCCACGACCACACCGACAGCCTTGTCGATACCGCGTTTGAGGTCCATCGGATTGGCTCCGGCGGTCACGTTCTTCAGTCCCACGCCGATCATCGCCTGCGCCAGCACGGTTGCGGTCGTCGTGCCGTCGCCGGCATCGTCGTTGGTCTTCGAAGCGACCTCCTTGACCATCTGGGCGCCCATGTTGGGAATCGCGTCCTCCAGCTCCACCTCCTTGGCGACGGTCACACCGTCCTTGGTCACCTGGGGAGCACCGAACTTCTTGTCGATGATTACGTTGCGTCCTTTGGGACCGAGCGTTACCTTCACAGCGTTCGACAAAGCGTCCACGCCCTCCTTGAGAAGCTCACGGGCTTCCACGTTGTATTTTATCTCTTTTGCCATAATCGTAATTTTTTTAATCCAACCGAACTAATTAAATGATAGCCAGAATATCCTGCTGCTTCATAATCAGGTAATCCGTGCCATCGACGTTGATCTCCTGACCGGCATACTTGCCGTAAAGCACCTGATCGCCGACTTTGACTTCCATCTTGATTTCCGAAGTACCGGGACCAACGGCGATTACTTTGCCTGCCAGCGGTTTCTCCTTCGCCGTGTCGGGGATGATCAGCCCGCCGGCCGTTTTCTCCTCCGCAGGGTTCGGGAGGACGAGTACACGATCCGATAATGGTTTTACATTCATAGCTTTTCAGTTTTTAGTTTATTATTGAACAGTTTGTTGCGCGTTAGCACCCATAGTCCCATCAATAGATGTGCCAACCGTTTTTTGGCAGACGCCATGTGACAAAGGTACAGTCCGGCCTGCCATTTTGTCACCCGGGGCATTTTCCCGAAGATTTTTCACCGTTTTTTTTGCACGGACAAAAAAAGTGTATTACATTTGCATCCCGATACGACCGTTCGATGGTCACACGGTGGATGTAGCTCAGTCGGTTAGAGCGTCGGATTGTGGTTCCGAAGGTCGTGGGTTCGAGCCCCATCTTCCACCCTTGAAGCCTTTGAAATAAGAGGCAAAACAGAGTAAAAAACCTTATGTATCAATGATATGTAAGGTTTTTTCATTTTTAGGCCGAAGCCGATAAAAGCAACGAAAAGCAGGTTTTTACGACCTTATCGGCAACCTGTTTTGCTCGAACCGAAAACAGGTCACTAATGTAAGTTATTGCATTAACTGTCAGCTTTTTGCCTCGCAACATTTCTATGCTGTAAACATATTACTCACCAACCATTTACAGCAGTATGGAAAGAAAGACTTTCAATAAAGTTGAAGTTCATTCTCGCCTCGGCATAGCTCGAACAAGTCCGGCTCGGCCCTCGGCTCGGCGAACTTTCAGCGTGGTGTTCTTACGCAGGAAGACGAAAATCGACAAGAAAGGCAAAGCGCCTATCTATGCCCGTGTAACCACCAGCGGACATGCGGTCGAAATCTTCACGCAATGCCATACTGAGCCGGATCATTGGGATCAACGGGCCGAACGATCATTGTGCAGGCATTTCTCGCAGCAGGATTCCAGAAAGTAATTACATACTTTGATGTACCAGAGATTTCGGAACCTATTTTTGTATCGAGTCACCGTTATTCATGGTCTTATTATCGTGTTTGCAAATCTGATTTTTCCTCAAATCGCCCGCCCGCAGCCGGGCACCGCGAAGCCGGGTTGACCGGCATCAATATAGGTATCCGTCACAGGACACCGCAAGCGGATTAATTTTTCCCGGAAATTTCTTGCAGGTTATAAAAATTCACTACTTTTACCTGACAATACCCCGACGGATCATAATGGATGAAGAAAGACGATACCTCGAGGCACTGGCTCGAGACGACCGTTCCGCTTTCGATGCGCTTTACCTGAAATATGCTGCGAAGACGGAAGAATTCTTGTATCGTATGCTCAAGGATCACTCCGAAGCAGAGGACATCACGCAGGATATTTTCCTCAAAATATGGCGCAACCGCACTTCGATCGGCGCCGTGGACGCATTTGGCCCCTACCTCTTCCGCATGGCTCGCAACGCCGTCTACGACCGCTTCGACAACCGTTCGGTGCGCGAGAATTACGCCCGCAGGGCCAGCCTGCTGCCCGAATACGAGCTTCCCGACAGCGCCATCGACAGCCGCGACCTGCTGCTGCTGATCCGCATGGTTGTCGAAAAAATGCCCGAACAACGGCGCCGGATCTTCCGCATGAGCCGCGAAGAGGGGCTTTCGAACGACCAGATAGCCGAACAGCTCTCCATCAGCCGCCGCACGGTCTAGAA
>ERZ780052.838-NODE-838-length-10718-cov-2.893651_pt1 | contig 10718 bp, 7 predicted proteins | sample MGYA00511845_ERZ780052 | MGnify/ENA primary metagenome ERZ780052 (study PRJEB29588, sample SAMEA1970897) | human gut metagenome | biome: human gut; feature: human-associated habitat; material: faeces | place: Denmark | collected 2008/2010 ...
TTATCCTGTATGTATAGATCTGAAAGATACCTTTAATAAACTGAATAAGTTTCCACTGAATGATAAATTTAGGACATTCTTGCTTGACAATACTAATAAAGTGATATTAGTAGGAAATCCTATGCATCATCCTCGGATAAAAGAGATGTATATGGGACAGTTGCGTGATTGTAATAATAAGCCGGAGGTGGAGGGTGATGAATGAACCAGAGGGTAAAAGAAAAGAATAAATGGATAGACCGTTTAATAAACTTTGTATTTTATGGTTGTGTACTTGCTCTGATATGGTTGCTGTTACAAATCACGACCTTTTCTTCGTTCAGGATTCCTACTGCATCCATGCATCCTACTCTGATAAAAGGTGACTATGTAATAGTGAATAAATGGATAGCAGGCGGCAGGATATTTAATGTTTTTAATGCGGTAAAAAACAAGCATATATCAATAAAACGTATTCCGGGAATACGACGGATAAGAAAAAATGATATTCTCATTTTTAATTCACCAGTCGGGCAATATAAGAATCGAATACATTTTGATGTCATGCAATATTATGCTAAACGATGTGTGGGGCTTCCGGGTGACACTGTGGCAATTATCCTGCCTACATTATCTGCCTTAGTCGAGGATAGCCTTACGTTTTCTTTTGATCATAATTACTATGACCTGTTAGGATGGACTGCTGAAAAATTCGGTCCTCTTTATATACCTTGCAAAGGTGATCAAATCCCGATAAATAGTTTGACTGCTACCCAATATGGAAGTGTTATGGAATGGGAGACTAAACAGAAAATAGATTATAAAGATAGCGCATATTTTATAGGAAATCATCGTTTCACAAATTATCAGTTTAAGCATGATTATTATTTTATGCTGGGAGACAATATACACCATTCATTGGATTCACGACATTGGGGATTGGTGCCTGATGATTTCATTGTGGGTGTAGTACAATGGATTTGGTTTTCAAAAGATGAAGAGCAAAATTCAATTCGTTGGAATCGAATCGGTAGAGTAGATTGAAATAAGAGATGCGAAAGGTTATAGTTCTATGCTTGTTCGGATAAAAACGTATAAATGATGCGTTGTGATATATGTTGTATGAAAAGTTTTTGTTAATATTGTCATCATTATGAGTTTGTTTTTGTTGTATGATGAAATAATAACTGAAGAATTATGAAGAAAGTATTGTTTTTATTCGCCTTTTTGCTTCTGGGTATAGGAGCTATGGCACAAAAGGTAATTTATGATGAAACCAACCAGACCGGAGTGCGTACAGTGGTATGCGAGGGTATGAATCTGGGTGTTTCCAATAATATGGACGTATATGTGGCACTCGCTGGATTTCAGTATAAAAGTACCATACGTTATTCGCTGGCTGTTACTATCGGGTCGGGGCATGAGGTGGAAATTCCTAATGACAGTAAGTGTGTCCTGACGTTGGATAATGGAAAGGCATTAGAGCTGCCTACGGTAGCAGGCGGCGCTTCTGTATTGCAGCATGTAGATGTGGAGATGAGTGATGTGTATCAAAGTTTCCGCCGTTTTGCCTATTATAATATAAAGGCTAAAGAATTGAAGAAAATCGGCAAAAACGGTATCGTACAAATGGATATACAGTTATCTCCCGGAAACTATTCCATTGCATTCAACCAGGATGTCTTGGGAAGTATGCTGACCGGTTCTATGTCATTAATAAATAATATGTTTGGGAAATAACTTCTTTTTTCATATTGTATGGTGCAGCCTTTTCTTCTCAGAAGGAGAGGCTGTCTTGTTTTTGAAAGTCAAAGGGTTAAACAAAACGTTGTTTCATGTGTTTTCCTAATGTTTTTTAATGTGATAAACTTATGAGGAAAATACGTAGATGGGGAGTATGGCTCCTTTTAATCATTCCTTTGGCACTGAATGCCCAGCAGCGGGCCGAAAAATTATTGAATGTACCCTTGCCGGAACATTGGCAAGAAGAGGATGCGATGTTTCAACAACTGCTTCCGGTGGATGACCATTGGTGGACTGTATTTCAGGATGCCACACTGGATTCATTGATTCATGTGGCTGTCAGGCAGAATCCGTCTGTCCTTACAGCCTTGAATCGTATAGATATGGCGAAAGCGAATCTGAGGATAGCCAGAGGAGGCTATTATCCGGCTTTGTCATTGGATGCCGGGTGGAACCGCCAACAGACTAGTGGCAATACCGGTACGGGACAGCCTCAATCCAGAGTGGGGTATTATGATGCAACGGTTAATATGAGCTGGCAGGTGGATGTGTTCGGTTCCATCCGCCAACGGGTGAAAGCGCAGAAAGAAAATTTTGCGGCAAGTCGTGAAGAGTACAATGCGACGATGGTAAGTCTTTGTGCAGAAGTGGCGTCAGCCTATTTTAATTTGCGTGAGGCCCAACAGGAACTTAGTGTGTTACAGCGCAATGCTTTATCTCAAAAGGCGGTGGTGGATATAACTGAAGTGCGTTATAATACCGGACTGGCTTCCAAACTGGATGTGGCTCAGGCTAAATCGGTTTATTATAGTACATTGGCTTCTATTCCTGCTACAGAATCCGGTATTATTCAATATATGAATGCGTTGGCTGTATTGCTCGGGCTTTATCCTCAGGATGTGACGGCTGCACTGGAAACGGGAAAACCGTTACCCGATTATATAGAGCCGGTAGGGGTCGGTCTTCCCGGACAATTACTTTTACGACGTCCCGATGTACGGGTTGCCGAACGTCAAGTCAATGCACAAGCAGCCTTGTTGGGAGCTTCCAAGACCGATTGGCTTCCCTCATTTTTTCTGAACGGTTCCTTCGGCTATGCTTCACATGATATGAAAGATTTTACTAGACGTAGCAGTATGACATGGAGTATCGCTCCCTCTATGAGCTGGACGATTTTTAATGGTGGCCAGCGTGCGAATAATGTACGCTTGCAGCGTGCACAACTGGATGAAACAATCAATCAGTTCAATACTACGGTTCTTACAGCGGTGCAGGAGGTGGATAATGCCATGAGTAGTTATAAGAATTCCATCAAACAGATTGTAGCATGTCGTGAGATGTTGAATCAGGGGAAAGAGGCATTTAAACTTTCATTGGACTTATACAAACAGGGGCTGAGCCCTTTCCAAAATGTATTGGATGCACAGCGTTCGTTACTGTCATACGAGAATTCATTGGTGCAGGCACAGGGATATTCATTGCTTTGTCTGATCCAGATGTATCAGGCATTGGGAGGAGGCTGGTAGGCTGCGACGGAAAAGCTGTTGAACTATAGAAATAATAAAAACCTAACCCAAGATATGAAAAAAATAATGATAGCTTTCGCATGGACGGTATGTGTGTTGACCGCCTGCGATAAAAATAAACCTTCTCAGACAGAAATGCAGGCATTGCCTGTAGATGTTGCGAAACCTTTGGTGGAAAATGTGACGCTGACCAAAGATTATCCCGGTTATCTGGAAGCGGAATCTACTGTAGATTTGGTGGGACGAGTAAATGGAACTTTACAATCCAAGAATTTTGCACCTGGTTCCCGGGTACGTCAGGGACAGGTATTGTTCGTTATAGAACCGACACTTTATGAAAATTCAGTGAAACAAGCGGAAGCTGAATTAAAAACGGCTAAAGCCAATCTTGAATATGCTGTCAGTAGTTATCAACGTATGAAAGAAGCGATAAAAAGTGATGCGGTGAGCCGTATACAATATTTACAGGCGGAAAGTCATGTGGCGGCTTGTGAGGCTGCCGTAAGTAATGCTGAAGCAGCTTTGAAAACTGCGCGTACCAACTTGAGTTATTGCTATGTCAAGGCTCCTTGTGACGGAGTGGTTGATGTTTCGGCTTATTCTGTCGGGGCGTATATTGGTGGTGCTTTGCAACCGGTTAAATTGGCTACTGTTTATAAGGATAACCGTATGTATTCCTATTTTAATATTGCAGATAACCAATATCTGACATACGAGCTGGCCCAGGAGGCTGCCAGCAAGATTCCTGCGGAAACTCATTTTGTAACCTTGCGTTTGGGAACTGACGGGGCACAGTCATGGAAAGCGAAACTGGATTATCTTTCTCCCAATGTGACATTAACTACAGGTACTCTCCGTTTGCGTGCGGAATTGGATAACCCTGACGGGATGCTTCGTCCCGGATTATTTGTCAGTGTCACCTTACCATACGGTGAAGCGCGGAATGCAGTGTTGGTTAATGATGCTTCTATCGGAACAGACCAGTTGGGTAAATATTTGTATGTAGTGAATGACAGTGATATAGTGAATTATCGGCATATTGAAGTCGGGCAGTTGGCGGATCATAATATGCGTGTTGTAAAAAGTGGCTTGTCACCTTCCGAACGTTATGTCACCAAGGCATTGTTGAAAGTGCGTCAAGGCATGAAAATTAAACCGATAGAACAAACCAATAAACTTCAATAGCCTTATGTTTTCAAAATTTTTCATAGAACGGCCTATATTTGCCACGGTGCTGGCTTTGTTATTCGTGGTGGCCGGACTTGTAACCCTGAATATATTGCCCGTGGCGCAATATCCCGATATTACGCCTCCTACCGTGCAAGTCAGTGCGGTATATCCGGGTGCCAATGCTGAAACTGTAGCTCAAACTGTCGGTATCCCCATTGAACAGCAGGTAAACGGTGTGGACGGAATGTTGTATATGAGTTCCAATTCCTCTGCATCGGGCGCTTATTCGCTGACAGTGACTTTCGAAGTGGGAACGGATATCGATATGGCAACTGTGATGGTACAAAACCGTGTCAGTGTAGCATTGAATTCTTTACCCGAAGCTGTGAAGGTACAGGGAGTGACGGTGCAGAAGCAGTCATCCAATATTGTGATGATGCTTACACTGAGTGGTGACAGTATTTATGATGGCCTTTATCTGACCAATTATGCCAATTTGAATCTGGTAGACCAGTTGACACGTGTACCAGGGGTAGGAGCGGTGGATGTCATGGGAGCCGGTGATTATTCCATGCGCGTATGGCTGAATCCTGAAACCATGCGTATCCGCAATATTACCCCGCAGCAGGTTTATGCTGCCATTCAAAGTCAGAATATGGAAGTGTCTGCCGGTTATGTGGGACAACCCATCGGCAGTTCGGCCGATAATGATTTTCAATATACGCTGAATGTAAAAGGACGTCTTTCTACTCCCGAAGAGTTCGGCGACATCATATTGAGAGTGGAAGACCAGGGAAAAGTGCTCCGTCTGAAAGATGTTGCAAAAATTGAGTTGGGCAGTGCCGGGTATGGAGTTGTTTCCCGCTTGAAAGGGCAACCTACGGCTGCTATTGCTGTTTACCAGTTGCCGGGAAGTAATTCGCTGGATGTTTCTAAACACGTCCGTGCCCGTATGGCGGAACTGGCTGAAACATTTCCGGCCGGGGTGAAATACAATGTGACGTTGGATACTACCGATGTGGTACACGACTCCATTGATGAAGTGATGAAGACCTTTGTGGAAGCGATTATTCTGGTGGTGCTGGTTATCTTTTTTTTCCTGCAAAGCTGGCGGGCGGTTCTTATCCCCTGTCTTACTATCCCTGTGTCCCTTATCGGAACATTGGCGGTAATGGCTGCTTTAGGCTTTTCCATCAATACATTGACACTGTTCGGCTTGATATTGGCTATAGCTATTGTAGTGGATGATGCCATAGTGGTGACTGAAAATGCCACCCGTATTCTGGATGAAGGGAAGCTGGACGCCCGTGCCGCTACCGAGCAGGCTATGGGGGAGATTACCGGACCTATTGTCGGAGTGGTGCTGGTACTGCTTGCCGTATTTATTCCTACTACGCTGATTAGCGGTATTTCCGGGCAGCTTTATAAACAGTTTGCTTTGACCATCGCGGCTTCTACAGTGATAAGTGGTTTCAACTCATTGACCTTGACTCCGGCAGTCTGCGCTCTGTTGCTCCGTCCCACCCCGACGCATAAAGCGCGTTTGTTCCTCTGGTTTGACAAGATGAATGACTGGATGCAGCGGGTTTATGACGCTTCGGTAAAATGGTTGTTGGCACGGCCGGTCATTGCTATCGGTTCTTATATCGTAATCTCAGTCATTGCTATTCTGATGTTTGTAAAATGGCCCAGCACCTTTATTCCTGAAGAAGATGACGGATATTTTATGATTGCCATTCAGCTTCCGGCAGCTTCTTCTTTAGAGCGTACACAGATGGTGGGTAAGCAGATTGATGCTATTTTGTCAGAGTATCCCGAAGTGAAGACTTATTTGGGCGTAAACGGATTCAGTATCATGGGAGGTGGTCAGTTGCCTAATGCGGCTACCTATTTTGTGGTGCTGAAGAATTGGAAAGAGCGTGCGGGTAAAGAGCATACCGCTCAAGCGGTGGTCAATCGTTTTAACGGACAGGCATATGCCATGATACAGGAAGCCCAAGTCTTTGGTATTATTCCTCCTGCTATTCCAGGTATGGGCAATACGGGTGGTTTACAACTTGAACTGGAGGATCGTAAGTCTTTGGGTCCGGAAGAACTGCAAAAGGCGGTTGAGGCTTTATTGGCTAATTATCATAATGAACCGGCTGTCGCTTCCATGAGCAGTATGTATCAAGCGGATGTACCTCAATATTTTTTGAATATAGACCGGGATAAAGTTCAGTTGATGGGTTTGCAGTTGAATCAGGTCTTTTCTACATTAGGGTATTACATGGGGCAGGCTTATGTAAATGATTTTGTGGAATTCGGCCGTATCTACCAAGTGAAATTGGAGGCTGGCGAACAAGCCCAAAAAGTGATTGATGATGTGTTAAAACTGAGTGTGGTCAATTCGAAGGGAGAGATGGTGCCTTTCAGCAGTTTTACGCAGATAGAACAAAAACTGGGGATGGACCAGATAAACCGGTATAATATGTATTCGGCTGCTTCCATCACTTGTACGCCGGCTGCGGGCAGTAGTTCCGGACAGGCGATAGAGGCTATGGGGAGTTTGATTAAAAATCAGCTAGGTGGTGAGTTTGGATATGAATGGACCTCTGTTGCCTATCAGGAAACTCAGGCAGGTAATACTACTACAATTATTTTAATCATGGCCTTGTTGGTAGCCTATTTGGTACTGGCGGCACAGTATGAAAGCTGGACAAGTCCAGTGGCTGCGGCGGGGGGGGTTCCGGTTGGTTTTTTTGTGGCGATGTTGGGCTGCTGGGTGATAGGGGTTCCGGTGAGTATTTATACCCAGATCGGTATTATTCTGCTGATAGCCTTGTCTGCGAAGAATGGTATCTTGATTGTGGAGTTCGCCCGTGATTACCGTAAGGCCGGCAATCCTATCCGTGAGGCGGCATACGAGGCAGGGCATGTGCGCTTGCGTCCTATCCTGATGACTTCATTTACCTTCGTGCTGGGTGTGATGCCGTTGTTGTTTGCCACAGGAGCCGGTGCAGGCAGCCGTGTGGCACTGGGTGCGGCAGTGGTGTTCGGTATGGCTGTGAATACAATTTTTGCTACCATTTATATTCCTAACTGGTATGAAGTGATGCAGCATATTCAGGAAAAATGGCTGACTAAGAAAAAATAATTGTTTGGTTTCACCACAGATTGGTCAGATTTATACGGACAACTCGATTTAAAAACTGTATGGATTTGCGTTATCTGTGGTGAATTTGTGTATCTTTGCGACAAACACATGGAAATATGGATACAATAAACAACGATCTTACTAACTTATTGCAACAGATGGGTGTGCATAAGGAAAGCCTGGGCATAACCCAGCGTATTGTCATTATAGCAGGGATTCTGATCATTGCTTTTGTGGCAGATTATTTTTGTAGAAAAATAGTAGTTCCTACTATAAAGAAACTGACGGCAAGGACTCAGGCTACTTGGGATGATTATTTATTCAATGATGCTGTATTAGATAATATGTGTCATCTTATTCCACCTATTATATTGTATGTATTGCTTCCTTTTGCTTTTCCGCATGAACCTGTGACTTTGACATTCATTCTGAAGCTATGTTGGGTGTATATCACGGCTGTAGCCATGAAGTTGATTTGTTCTTTTCTGACTTCTCTCTATACCATTTCAAGCGAACATGAGAAACTAAAGAATCATCCTCTGAAAGGGGTATATCAGATGATAAAACTGATTGTGATTTGTGTAGGGGTGATCATTATAATCAGTACCTTGATTGATAAAGATCCTGTGAATATTCTTACCGGATTGGGTGCTTCTGCAGCTATCTTGATGTTGGTTTTCAAAGATACGATTATGGGGCTGGTAGCCGGAGTCCAGCTTTCTGCCAATGATATGCTCCGTCCGGGAGATTGGATTACCATGCCGAAATACGGAGCGGACGGTACAGTAATAGAAGTGACTCTTACCACTGTAAAGGTACGCAATTGGGATAATACTATAACTACAGTCCCACCTTATGCATTGGTCAGTGATTCGTTTCAGAATTGGCGTGGCATGAGGGAAAGTGGTGGACGCAGAGTGAAACGTTCTATTAATATAGATATGAATACGGTCCGTTTCTGTACACCGGAACAAATGAAAAAATTTGAAAAACAAGTCTGGATGTCAGGCTTTGAAAAGACAGGAAAGGAGGAGGTGAATCTTTATGTATTTCGTCACTATCTGGAATATTATTTGCGTCATAATCCTCGGGTGAATACAGAATTGATTTTGATGGTGCGTCAATTACAACCTACGCCGCAAGGATTACCCATAGAACTTTATTTCTTCTCAGCCAATAAAGACTGGATTCCATACGAACGTTTGCAAGCAGAGGTTTTTGACCATTTGTTGGCTGTTCTTCCCGAATTTGGATTAAGGGTATTCCAAATTCCTTCAGGATTGGATGTGTTGTCTCTTTCTTCTCATTAATTATTTATAATCTCACTAGCGGAGAGGTACAGGAATCATCACATATTAACATGGATTACATCAAATTTATTGATTGTCAAAATGAATAATCCGTGTTAATATGTGAGAATGTACACTATTATACATGAAGTTCCAGTATAAACCGAGTTCCTTTTTTATAATCAGTGTCCAAAGTCAGTGTACCATTTAATTTATAAGCGATAAGGCTGCAAGTAGGCAACCCTAGTCCGTTTCCTTGCGTTAAATCGCGTATTTCTGCAAATGGCTTGAACAGTTTTTCACGTGCTTCAACCGGAATTCCCGTTCCCGTATCAGTTAGTATGAATTGATGTGTATGGGCGCTTCGTTTTTTGAATTCCAGTGAAATCTTACCACTTTTCGTATATTCTGCCGCATTGTTCAATAAATGGTTTAATATACGTTCCAATTCTTCTGCATTTGTCTTAATATTTACACGTGGAACATTTACCACTGCTTCTACTCCGGATTTGAAGTTTATTTTCGCTTTTTCCATAATACTTTCACACAATGTATTTATGTTCAGTTCCTTTAGCGGATAATGTTCTTCACGTGTTTCTTCCAATGAAATATACGTTTGGATAGCTGTCATTAATTCTTTCAGTGCCTTGATGTTTTCATGTAATATTGGGGTGGATATTGTTTCCTTTGTTGCTTCATCTATTGTATTCAGACTTGGTTCAATTTGGGCGCTGATATTACCGATAAATTTAGACTTCTGCTCATTGTTTTCATTCGCTGTCTGCAGGCTATGTTTCAATTTCTTTACTTGGCGGATATGTTTAAATAACAGGGTAGCTAAGAATAATAATCCGGCAGCCAATATGGCGGATAACACACATAGTGCAATGATAATAATTAGATTTGTGGTAATCTTGTCTTCTTTTTCCTGCAAAGTCTTTTGACTGGTTTCATATTTTTGTTGCAGTGTGTTTAGTTCATTGGCTGTTTTTACTGCTTTTTCCAGTGCTTCCAGCGCTGGTTCCGGCTGATGATGCGTAATGTAGTAATTGGCAAGTTGAGCGTAAGTATTACTGATATTATAGTTTTCTAATTTGTATTTTTCGGTCAGTTCGATTTCTTTCACGCGCCATTCGGACGCCATGACATCAAAGTTCTTGATTGTGTAAATCTGCGACATGATGTTGTAGCAGTACATGAGTCCGGTCTTGTTGTCCTCGGCTTGTGCCTCTTTCAGCACTTTTTCGGCTTCATAGAGGGCGATGTTACTCCTTCCGGTTTTCAGGTAATATAGGATCAGCCGGTTGGCCCAGGCGAAATAGTAGTACTTGGACTGCTGTATTTCTTTAGCGAATTGTTTTACCTTATTGGTATAAAAAATGATGCTGTCTTCATTATTGGCCTGGTAATAATAATAGTCCAGCCGGGTGGAGAGAGCTACCGCCTGCATCCGCTGGTCGTTTTGTCCGCTAGCCATACGGAACAGCGTATCGGACATACTCAGCACGACCGGTTCCAGCAAATGTTCCTGGCAACGCTGATAGTAGGCATACAAAGAGGAATCAACGTTATAAACTTCAGCTTCTTTCTGGGCTTTTGCAGGAATAACGATGAACAAAAAAGAGACAAGGTATCCTAAGATAATTCGGGACAATCGGCTCATGGTATTCGTTTTCGGTAGTTCTATTGATTGCTATTGATTGCAAATATACGTTTATTTCCTAATTTTAATACGAATACTTGCTTTTTTTATCTACATTTGCAACAGTCTAACTGGAATATAATCAAGAATGAAATTGATCTCTCCAACTTATATAAATGTGAAAGGACGTCTGCTCGATCTTGCTACTCCGCAGGTGATGGGAATATTGAATG
>ERZ780052.844-NODE-844-length-10694-cov-5.115518_pt1 | contig 10694 bp, 4 predicted proteins | sample MGYA00511845_ERZ780052 | MGnify/ENA primary metagenome ERZ780052 (study PRJEB29588, sample SAMEA1970897) | human gut metagenome | biome: human gut; feature: human-associated habitat; material: faeces | place: Denmark | collected 2008/2010 ...
CGGCTGCGGCGAAATACGATCACCATGGCTTCCGCTGTGGCGGCGTGCCTTGTACTGCTCATCGGCGCGTCCCTCGCCATGCCCGGCATTGCCGCAAACATCCAGACCGGGGATTACTCCGGCTTTGAAACGGCGGCAAGCATCTTTCACGGCGGTGCGGCTTTGGGATACATCGTCATCGGGCTTTTGGCGTTTTTACTCGGCGTGTGCGTGACCGTTCTGTGCTTCCGGCTGCGGCAGATGAACCGCGAGGACGGACAAGACAGGGAAAGCGAGGATGCGCATGGAGCTGATTGAGAACCTGCTGCAACTGCTGACCACGTTCGTCGGCGCGCTGCTTTCGGGTATCGCCTACCGGAAAAGCCGCAGACAGGCGTATTTTTTGCTGCTGTGCTTCTACGGCTGCTTTGCCCTCGGCGCGCTCTACTGGACGCTGTATCTGCTGCTGTTCGATACCACACCGCGGGTCTTTTATGTGTCGGAGTTCGGCTGGGTGGCCAGCATGATCTTCCTGCGCATTTTGCAGGCCACGCTCACCACTCAGGACGAGCGCAGCTTCCGCTGCCGCAGAGCATGGCTTGCGCCTGCGTTCGGCGTGCCGCTGCTGGCGTTCTACTGCATCTTCGGGGATATTCTCTCCAACCTGATCTGGTGCGGCATGATGATCGCGCTCTCTTACTGCGCCATTCGCGGGCTTGTCTATGCGAAAACGCAGACGGGCGCGGCGCGGAATATGCGGTACTTCCACATCGGCGTGCTGTGCTTTGCGTTCGCGGAGTATCTGCTCTGGACGGTGGGCTGCTTCTGGCCGGATACCTCACCGGCAAGCCCCACCTTCTGGTGCGATATGCTGCTGACGCTTGCGATTCTGGGGCTGCTGCCCGCCACGAGAAAGGCGGTGGACGCATGACCTACATCGAAAACATCTTCCTCTGCATGGTGTCCCCGCTGCTGGTGGCCGCTTTGTGCATGGGCAGGCGGCAGCTCCGCTTCTTCCTGTTCTGCATTGCCGGGATGGGGGTGTGCCTGCTTTCGGCCTATATCAACACCTTCCTCGCGGCGGTATGTCAGGCGGACGCCCTTGCCGCCACGGCGGAGATCGCGCCGGTGGTGGAGGAAATGATGAAGCTGCTGCCGCTGGTGTTCTATCTTCTGGTGTTTGAGCCGGAGAGCGAGAGAATTAAGCCCGCCGCCATCACGCTCGCCCTGAGCTTCGCCACCTTTGAAAACGTGTGCTATCTCATTCAGAACGGCGCGGACCGCTTCTCCTTCATCTTCTTCCGGGGCTTCGGCACGGGAGCCATGCACGTCCTCTGCGGCCTGATCGTGGGCGGCGGACTTGCATACACATGGCAGCGGACGTGGCTGAAGATCGCAGGCACCTGCGGCCTCTTGGGCGCGGCCATCACCCTCCACGCCATCTACAATCTGCTCATCGCCTACGGCGGCGCGGCGCAGTACATCGCCTACGCCCTGCCGGTGCTGCTGGTGGCGGCGGGAAAGCTGTCCGCTTTCCGCCTCGGGCAGAGGAAATAACCGAATAATCACTCCCTGAGAGCTGCTTTTTGGCGGCTCTCAAATTTTTTTGAAAAATTTTGCGTTTTGGGTGAGAGTTTTTTCGATTTTTTGTACCTATATAAGTGAAAGGGTTTTTATCACAGTTCCAGACAAACCGGAAAGGGGGTTCAAACGATATGTACGATACCGCAAGACGGGTCGCACTCGTCAAGCAGCGGGTGCGGGAAAACACCCGCCGGAGGCAGCGGCGCGAGGCAATAAGCCTCTCCGCTTTCTGCCTGATGTTATTCACGGCACTTGCCGGGGCGGCGGACGCACTTATAGTGCAGGGGCAGACCGCCGCGTAGGGCATCCGGCTCAGAAACAGAGAAAACCAGAAAAAAGGCGGGGCGGACAAACCGAACCGACACGAACAGGAGAAGAAAAGCCAATGAAAAAACGAATACTTAGCATACTGCTCGTCTGCTGCATGGTGCTGACCATGCATCCGACAGCGGTGTTTGCAGCGGTGAGCGATTCGCTGGGCAACACACCCGAGGAAAATCAGGCGATTTTGGATCAGCTCTCCGCCCTGACTGGCGGTAGCAGCGACCAGGTGCTTTCCATGCTGAACGCTTTGGGGCTGCTGGATGAAGACGGCAATTTCAAGGTGGATCAAACCATCACGCTGGACGGTCAGGTGTTGACACTGGCGGCTGTCATGGAACTGCTGGAAAATCCCGCCACGGATCTCACCCGTATAGCCGACGTGGATGGGACTCCGGTGGCGCTGGGCGATTTGAAGACCATGATCCAAATCGAACAGGAGCTGCAGCGGATCAAGGACACCTATTTCTCCGGCAGTGAGTTTACCGGGGAAGCACTGGAGAATCTCAATAGCCTGATGGAGCAGCTGGAGCTGCAGGGCATCAGTTTGCAGTATTCCGCCTCTGCCACATCGCCTGTGGGTGTTGAGACGGTGGATATGAGCAGCATGATGAGCCAAACGCTGGAGGATCTCGCAAACAACAGCTGGAGCTCCGGGACTTTTACTGTATACGGCGGAAAACCGGTCGGCTTTTCCTACCGCATTCAAAAAGGCCAGCTCAGCGATTATATCACCGATGTGGAGGTCTCGATAGGCGAGACGAGTGGGGTCGCCCAAGGCGACGGGTCCTACAAGCTGACCTATGACGTAGGCTCGACTTTCAGTTTAGGTGGTTGTAAAATCACTGTCAAAGTTACAACCAAAGGAAGTACCCAAGCCTGGCACGATAATTCTTATTCCTATGGCGACCTGCTGGGGATGATTGAATTTTACGATGCGGAAAATCTGGTGTTCTATGACGGTGCCGCTTATGCCGACCACTGTCAGCTCAAGCTAAAAAAGACGGTTGGCGTCCCCACAATACAAACATCAATGACCGCGCCGAGTTATGTTGAAGAACTCAAAAATACAACCGTATTATATGATGATTTGTTTATTCCTTTGCTGGCAGAAAGCTACACTGGCGGCAGTGCCGACAATTCGGACTTTATTGCGCTAAGCAATACCATCGGAATTTTGGAGGGTGCCCGCAACTCGGTGCTTCCCGTCGACTCCGACCCATTTTATCAGCCATACAAAATCGATGCCAGCATCGAGTTTGACTGGAGTACCGATGTAGAGACCTATAATGGCTTTGCGCCGTATGGCTATAATAGTGACACACAACCCCATGCCCCGTTCTATCTGACGGAGTACAAGTTCAATGAAGAATCTCTGGGGCTCAGCAACAACAGAACAAAAGCGCTGAACTGTACGATTAACAAGGGCGAAACGGTCAACATCTCCCTGCAGTCTACCACGCAAAACAGAGGGGATCAGCGGTACTGGCTGCCCTTCCGACTGTATATGAAAAGTGTACAGGGCGAAATCCAAAATTCCTGGGCCACCACCAAGAACAGCAACGTTACAGCCATGCTGGTGGACACGGACGCCCCCACCATTCAAAGCGTCACGGCCCCGGCGGGAACCTATGCCAGCGGACAGCACGTGCCCATCACAGTTACCTTTAACGAGTTCGTGAATCTTAGCAACGCCACCGTGACCATCAATGGCAAAGTGTATAGCGCCGCTGAGCTTTCCATGAACAACTACGGCGTCACGGCAATGCTCTGGTACCCAGTGCAGGATGCGGATGACACCACGGTCACCGTCAATGGTATGACCGGTGTGGAAGATGTTTTCGGTCATACGCTGGATACCTCACTCTATCCAAGCAACTCGATTACCGACGTTAATCTGAAGAGCGTCTTGATGCGCAACGCCCCCACCGCACTGACCGCCGACTACGACAACGGCAAGGCATCGTTCACGATGAACGCCAACATGGAGCAGGTCTACAAGACCGTATACAGCAATTATCACACCCCGGAAGGCACAGATCCGAAGGAAGCCCCGTTCTGCCTCGAGCTGAGGTACGACTCCGCGGTTGAACCAATCCATCTGCAGGTCTATCTGGACACAGAGAAGGAAGCCTTCACCATTAGCGACTATGCAATCGCACCCTCTGCTTTCGACCGCACCTACACGGTGACGCTGCAGGCCAACGAGGGCACGAAAGCCGATCCTGACTGGGTGAATGTTCTTCCCCTGACCCGGCAGTTCACGGTGGCAAAGAAAGTTTCCGCGCACACGGTGACCATCGTCCCGGAAGCGGATTCCGCCGACTATACGATTTCCCTCGGCAAAACCACCCGCCCCACGCTTAAGGCAGAGGTTTTGGGGGCAGGCGGTGAGACGGCCAGCTACACCACCGGCAAATGGAGCAGCAGTGATACGCTCATTGCCACCATCAACGAGGATACCGGCGTTGTTGCCACCACAGGAACCAAGGTGGGAACCGTCACCTTTACCTTTACGGCGGACAACGGGACTGAGGACACTGCCGATGATGTGACAGGCGAGTCAAAGCCCTATACCGTGACGGCAGGCGATTCCCTGGCACTGGTGATTCCCGGCGGCGCGTCCATCGTGACGCGGGTAAATCAGCCCGCCACCGTGCTGTGGAGCTCCAACGCCGCGCTGATGGCGCCGAACAAAGAGTTCAATTACAGGATTGACCTGTATGAGGGCAACTACGCGAATAAGGCGGCGCTGAGCGGCCGCAAGCCCGTTGCGACTTATACCGCCGACAAGGATAAAAACAGCGTGCGGATCGGGGAGAATGTGCTCTCCAAGCTCTCCAACGGCAATACCCCTGCCTACACGGTATTGGTCTCCATGCCGCACCCCAACGCCGAGGGTGAGAATGTCCGCCTGTCGGCACTTGCCTGGATCATCGTGCAGGCACCGCCTGCCACAGCCAAGCTGACACCGCCCCAGAGCATTTACCTCAAGGATACCGATGGTGCTGTCAATATCGACTGGTCGGTGGAAAACACCACTGAGGGCGCCCCTTTGCAGCCCACGCTGACCATCACCCGGGTCACAGAGGACAACACCACCACCAAAGTGGTGGACAGTGAGCGCCTATCCGGCACCTCCGGGAGCTTCCCCCTGTCATTACAGAGTGTGCAAGCCGGCAATCTGAAGGACACCTATCAAGTGGTTTTGAACGTGGAGAATCCTGGTGAGGAATCTCCCAGCACCGACTCCTTCCCCCTGTATGTCTACGATGCCGACGCACTGAAGGTGCAGAACGACGAAGGAGACACGATTTCTAAGCTGACCATGGACAATACCTCCAAGGTCAGCGGTAGCCTGCCCACCGTTACAGCTGAAATTTTGCAGCTGCGCCAGGAGTTGGGGCTGATCGAGTACATAGGCATCAACTATGACGAGTATGGATGGAACTCCTTTAAAGACGGCATCCGGTGGCTCTCCAACAACAATGCCATTTCCGTCAACTACAAGCAGGGCGGACTGTATGAGGACATCAGAAACTTCTCCTTTGATTCCTACCTTCCCGAAACCAAAATGGCGCTGTCCGGCTTGGTCAACGGCACCGCAACCGTCACGGCTACCCATGCCGCCACGGGTATGCGTGCCGCCGTACAGGTGACAGCGAAAACGCTGCAAAATAAGTTCTATCTCTTCCAGCTGACGCCTGCAGCGGAAACTACGCTGCAATACACCGACGGCAAAGGTGTGCCCAAAACGGTCACGACCAACAGTGAAGGCGTGCTGGCGCTTTACGAACCCAACGGAATCGCCAGTGAGGTGTCTCTGCGGTCCGGCTCCGGCGCGGATATTTATCTGGGCACCATCTATAAAGAAAATCTGCGTTCCGGCGAGCGGGATGCCACAAAACTGCAGCTTTATCCCTTGAATACCTTCAGCCTTCGGCGAGTCGCCCGGGCATCTGTGACGCTCATCACGCCGGGCGGCGATCCGCTGGCGAACAAGACGGTGACCGTTCGTGGCGGCGTTTATAAAAACGGAGGCTACTGCCAGACAGCTCTGCTGGGCTCCAGGGCAGGAGCACTTGTCAGCGGCATCACCGGCGACACCTATACCACGGATGCGGCGGGAAATATAACCGTCTATCTGGATTCCACCCAGTTTTGGTCGGCCGAAAAGGGCGAGAGCAACACCACGGCGCTTTCCGCTCTGGATCAGCTGGAGTACATTCTGGAGATCAGCGCAATTGACGGCGACAAGTACTATCCGCTGCTGCTGACCGTCAACGGCAAGCTGGGCGTGGACGATGTAATGCGCACCGCAGAGGGCGTTGTCTCTCTGGAGCGTGTGCCGGCGGGGGAGGAAAACAAACCCTTCATTGTGGCGCAAAGCGTTGATTACGGTCTAGCCAACGGTCAGAAGGTGGATGTCCGCAGCTCGACTGGGAAGATTGGCCCTAACAGCAGCTTTAAAACAGCAAGCCTGCACACCACCATGTTCCTCTGGGGCGAGGATATTGCCAACGCGCGGAATTACAGTCTCAAGCTGGCGGACGAATACGGCATTCTTCCTGCCGCCCAGAGCAGCAGTACCAAGCAGTATCCCTTCTCATCCATCCCCGTAGCGGAAAACGATCTGACCCTCACCGAGGCCACCATGACCACCTCTGGATGGATCGCCGACGGCAAGGATGTGGGTATGAAAACGCAGCTGAGCCTGAACGGCAGCCTGCTACAGGAGAAAATAATGCCCTTCCGGGTCGTTGATCTGACCCGAGTGCCCAAGGTGACAGAGGATGACCGCGTCACCGGTATTCTGGCGACGATGGGATCCTCCAGTGGAGTGAATCAAGTCGACTTTGGCGGAGTGGGCGATAGTAACATTCTCAAGGTGCTGACCGGACGGCTGGATGATCTGAGCGGTCCGGTGGACACTTCCGTGTTCAAAATGATTATCACCCCCAGCGAAGATCCCTCCGTGTTCCGTGCCATGATTTGGGCCGGGTACAATACGCTGGAGATGGAGGACATGGACTATTCCGAGGACGGCGTGGCGTTGGGTGCGAATGTGCTGACGCAGAACCTGGAAGTGGGTGTGCCCGGGACCGGGGATCTGAGCCAGATGGCCCAGGGCACCTATGATCCCAAGGGGGACTACAAAACCAACTCCATAGCCGACAATGTCACCAGCACGGATCTCAACTTGCAGTTGGAGGGCTTTTACGAAGCGGAAATCCGCTATAACACCGAAAAAAAGGAGTGGGAGGTTTTCACCGTAGGCGGAGGATTTACCGCCGGCGTTGGTGTGGGCTTCTCCTTCAGCGTGAACGCCATGGCTGGCCCCGTGCCGTTGACAGCAACCTTTGAGCTGGGTGGTGCCATTCAGCTGGATTTCCGTACTGCAGTGCGCTACGGACGGCAGGGCGAGGGTACAGAGCTTGCCTGGAGCGATCCCACGGCCACGGCAGTGAATGACTTTTTGACCACGCTGCGTATCAACGCCTATGTCCACGCGTTTGGCGGTATTGGCTTTGACTATTCGGTCGTGGCGCTGAAGATCGGCCTATTCGGCAATTTGGATGTGGACAGTCAGAATAAGTTCCTTTCCCGCACCTATCTTGCCGACGAGACAAAGCGCCAGATCAACGGTCAGGCCCTGGGGATCCAAAGCGAAGTGGGAATCAAATTTGTGGCAACCTTCCTGTTTATCTCCTACGAGGCGGTGATCGCCTCCGGAACCCTTGGAGCCACCAGGACTTTTAATGACTGGAAAACAATCGACGACTACTGGAATAGCGCCACCAGTGGGCTGAGCCTTGCCTCGCTGCGGATGGCGGCGGCCCAGAGCGGAATGCAGGTGGCTTCTGGCAGTGCAACGCTCCAAAGCCGGGACTATCTGGAGCAATATGCCCGTACCTGGGGCCAGCCCCAGCAGCGGATGATGCTGTTCTCTCTGAACTCCACCAGTGGGCTGGAAAACATCCAGACCAATGCCAACCCCACATCCTATCCACAGCTCAGCGATGACGGGAAGGTATTGGTCTACATCAACGACGGCAACAGCAGCAGTATTTACGACAGCCGGGCGCATTTCTCCACCCTCAATGGCGGCGTCTATACTCCCTCCAGTGAAATTGACGCTCCCACAGGGTTCCCCGGCTACGGCGACACGAGCGTTTCTTTGTCCGGCACTGGCAGCTTCGCGGCGGCGGCTTGGATTCGCATGGGCACCGATCTGCCGGGTAAAAATGCCGGTGATGCCGTGACATTGGAAGAGCAAAACCTGCTGATGAACAGCACGGAGATCGTAGTGTCCGTCTATAACGGCTCAACCTGGACATCCACCCGCCTAACCAACGACGGCACGCCGGATCTGGCCCCAGCCACCGCAGTGGGCGGCGACGGCAAAGCCATCGTGTTCTGGCGCAGCGTCTACACCCCTGATCCCGGTACGCAGGGCAGCAACAACCTGCTGCACTTCACGACCAGAGATTGTATCATGTACAGCTGCTATGACAGCACTAACGGCACCTGGAGCAAGGCAAAAATGCTTTATAATGGTGCTACTGGCAGCGTGAAGGCGTTGCAGGCGGCCATGCTGCCCGACGGAACCGCTATGGCGGTTTACTCGCTGGACCGCAGCGGAACCGGAGATACCTCTGCCTACGAGATCGCCTATTGTACCGTGGCTGCTGACGGAACTCCCGGTACAGCCATGCTGGCGACCTGTGACAGCAATCTTGACGAAAACCCCCAGGTCGTTGCAGCCAACTTCGGCAGCGGGGATGACCGATTTGTTATCGGTTGGCATAGTGTCCGAGACGGCAGCAGCGATATTCAGCTGTTGGCTGTGGACGGTAGCGGCACCATGTCCAACAGTTTCCCCGGCTCTTTGTCTGCCCTGACCAGCAGCGGCAACGCCGTCATGGGCGGAGACTTCCGCTTCGCTTCCCTCAGCGGGGATCATCGCAGCCGCAATGATCTTACCATCGTCTGGAATGAGACTGTCAATAACGCCAACGGCGCGGTAGATCACGGCATTTTGAAGGCGGCCAAGCTGCGCTATGCCACAAATACCTACACTCTGTCCGCACCATTGGAACTGGCAGAGCTGCCGGATCGCACGCTGGCTGACCACTTTGATGCCTATGTCTGCGGCACCAATCAGGTGCAGGCCGCCATTCAGGCCACCCGGTATGACGATGAAAACCAGGAGGTAATCGGCGGCGTGACCGTTCCGGGTGAGGAAACGATCCTCTATACCGCTACATCTGATTTTATCACCGATGCGGTGGCAGTGGAACAGATCGGTGTGGATTATGCAACGCTGGCGCTGAACAGCCTGACACCCATTCGCTTTACCATCCGCAACACCGGGCTGAACGATGTGACAAACCTAACGGTCAGCCTTGGCAGCGGGGAAACCGCCACCCTTACGGAAACACTGCTGCCCAATGAAAGCACCACCCTTACCGTCTGGCACCATGTGGGGAACCTCGTGACCGACCCGGGCTATACCATCACCGCCGCCGGCGGCATCCACGAAAACGGCACAGTGTATCTGGATTATCCCGACATTGGCATCTCGCAAATGGAAGTGATTGCGGAGAGCGCCGGCAAGCGCACGGTGCGCATGACCCTCTATAATTCCTCTGCCGCCACGCTGGCTGGCGGAAAGAACCGCGAGGTGAAGCTTGCGTTCTATGCGGATGATCTGCATACCGAACCTGCAGAGGTAGCCTGCACCACAAACGGCGTATCGGTTAGCGGTAATGAAATCACCATTTCCGAAGACAGCGCCCTCGCCCGCATTGATCAGGGAACCTTTACACTGGACCTGACCTATGATCTGGGCAAGTATATGACATCCATTGGCAAAACCGAGATCCCCAATGTGGGTACCTATCTGTACGCCGAGGCGTGGGCGGAAGGCCAGATCGGTGGAACGGGAAGCAATCAGCGCCTGCCGGAGTATAACGGCAGTGACAGCGAGGCCAGCGTCCATATGACCGGCGCACTGGCTCGCACCGGAGAGCAGCTGACGATGGATGTGACACAGGGGAACGACGGCAACGGTCACAGCACCGCCGCCATTACCCTGCGCAACAACTGCCTGCAGTCTCAGACTAGCGCAGAGCTGGTGGCCACGCTGCTGGATGCTGCCGGGACCGTTCTGGAAACGAAAAAGACCAGTATTGGCGGTGCCATCTCCGGGGAAACCTTCCAGACGGAAACCGTCACCTTCTCCCGGCTTGGCACCCGCGTAGTGGTGCGAGCCGCAGTGCCCGGTAATGACCTTCTGACCTTTGAAGGTCTGGCAGTGGAGCTCGGCGATTTTACCGCCAACGGAACGAACTATACCTATACGCTGCAAAATGATAGCGGAGCAACATCTACGCTAGTCACAGCGGTGTCTGGAAACGGCGAGCCCGTGAGCATCAACGGACAGGCTCTGTCCACCGGCGGCAGCGCAACCGTTGCCATCCCCAACAGCGGCACAACCGACATTGTCGTGAGAATCGGTGCTAAAACCTACACGCTGACGATTCTGCGCAATAGCGGCACAGGCGGCGGAGCGACCAGCTACACCCTCACCTTCGACACCAACGGCGGTAGTACCATTGCGCCCATCACCCAGGACTACGGCACTGCCATCACCGCCCCCGCCGATCCCACCAAGACTGGCTACACGTTTGCGGGGTGGACCCCGGCCATCCCCACCACCATGCCCGCCGAGAATATGACCATCAAGGCTCAGTGGCGCTACAATGGCGGGTGAGAAAGCGACCTACGACAATTTCCACCACAACACA
>ERZ780052.846-NODE-846-length-10657-cov-2.273156_pt1 | contig 10657 bp, 7 predicted proteins | sample MGYA00511845_ERZ780052 | MGnify/ENA primary metagenome ERZ780052 (study PRJEB29588, sample SAMEA1970897) | human gut metagenome | biome: human gut; feature: human-associated habitat; material: faeces | place: Denmark | collected 2008/2010 ...
GCTTCGCAATCATTAAGTGCCGACGTGCTTCAACGGTCTGCTTTAGAATATGAATGAAACAACCAACTCTTTTTACACTTTGCAGAGAAGAAAAATTTTCCTTACCTTATTCTATCCTTTATCCTATTATCTTATCTCTGCTCATCCTTCAATTTTCTCAGTACTAGCACACTTACTCCTGCGCACAGGAATGTGGAACCGTACAATATCAGCCATGAACGAACCGTTCTTGCCTTGGAACGTACATACATCTTGTTCTCTTCCGTCTCGGCCGGTTCATACTCTGCCTCAATCGTCTGCGGCTCCGATGTGTATTCCTCGAAGGTCTGCGGATTGTTTGCAAGTGCAGAATAGGTTTCTACTGCATCCTGCAATTCATTGATCTTTTCATCGTAGGCTTCCTGCATCTCTGCAATCGCATCGTTACAGGTGGCAACCAGATCGTCAAACTGTTCCTCAACCTGTTCGCTCTCTTCCTGTCCCGGTGGATCTAGCGAATTCAGGTCACAGGTGCTTCCGATGGATTCCATCGCCCAACGGGAATACGTCAGATACGAAAGCTTGTCTGTCACACCATTTAACTCAAACAGGATACCGGAGAAGATCAACTGCACGATCAACACAAACGGTGCAATCGCCATTGCCCGGTCCGCACTCTTCGTAATAGAAGAAAGCAGCAATCCCATACCTGCCGCTGCATAGATCGTAAGGAAGATCAATACGATTATTTCCACTGTCGCATTGGAGAAGATCACACCCTTACAGTCCGGTGCACCCTTGATCAACACGAATGTCAAAACAAGTATCACTGCCTGAATCAGGGATATCACACCCTGCACAATATATTTCGACAGCATGTAGATTGGAAGCTTCAGATTACCCATATATTCTCGTTTCAGAATGACACGTTCCTTGTTGACCTCCTGAATCGTGTTCAGAAGTCCCATCCAGATACCGCCACTCATCAACGTAAATAAGATCGACTGTGTCTCCGTGAACAACTCATAAATACCGGAACGTGCAACCAACGTTAACAGCAATCCAATGATCAACGGCTGTCCGAAGATCAGCGCCAATCGCTGTACATCATTCATGATCAGGGTCGTATATCTTCGTACCAGAATGCCTAACTGTGCAAATCCACTCACCGTTCTCGGTTTGATTGCCTCTCCGTTTGACTCACGCACCTGTCCGCTTACCGCATTGATACCGGACATCTTAAACTGCGTCTCCCAGCCCTTTGAATCAGCCGTGATAATATCATAGACCTTTACGAGATTGTCTGTATGGAAGAAATCTTTAATTCCTTCCGGACTACCACAATACCAAACCCGTCCGCCATATCCCATGATGATAACTTTATCACACAAGTCAAGGTTGTTGATCGTATGGGTTACCATGACAATCGTCTTTTCCTGCTCTTTTGACAGCTTGGATAATGTCCGCATCAGATGTTCTTCTGTTCCCGGATCAAGTCCGGATGTCGGCTCGTCCAAGAAGAAAAGTCCCGGATTCGCCAGAAGCTCTACCGCAATGCTAGCACGCTTTTTCTGTCCACCGGACAGACGGCGGATATAAGTATCCTTATGCTCCGAAAGTTCTACCATACGAAGCACTTCTTCGATCCGCTCCTCAATTTCCTGATTGCTTGTATCCTGCGGCATCTTCATTTTCGCCGTATAATAAAGCATCTTCTTAAGCGTGATATTCTCATAGATGATATCCTGCTGTGGTACAAATCCAATAATATTTTTGAGCGTCTGGAAATTCTCATGCAGATCTGTGCCATTGCAATATACATGCCCGGTCACCTTGGAATCAAAGCCACTCATCGCAGTCATCAGAGTTGTCTTTCCAGCGCCGGAACCACCGATGATTGCAACAAATTCATTTGCCCCGATACTCAGGCTGACTTTATCCAGAATCGTTTTTTTGCCACCCTTCGCTGGCACTTCCTTGTTTAAGTCGTGTACCTCTAATGCAATACCTTCCGGGTTCACCTTGTAATACAGGACATTTCCATCATAGATAAATGTTGTATTCAGGATGGTAAAGATATCTTTGTTTGACAGACAATATGGCTTCACAATCCGGCTTCCATTTACAAACACACCATTTGTTGAACCATTGTCAAACACATAAAATTGATTTTTTACTTTACGGACACCTGCATGGTATCTGGAAATCGCAACGTTTTTCAACCGGATATCACAGTCTGCTGCACGACCAATACTGTTGTCGCCGTCATGCAGGGAATATGTCTTCCAACGGCCTTCCTTCTGCTGTCCGTTGTACAACAGGAGTACCGGATCAATGCCATCCATCGAATGGTTCGTTCCAAGACGCACGATCATATCTCTGCCATCGCCGCCATAATACTGATCGGGTGCCATCTGGATAAACTGCGTACCATAGGCAAGATAAGAACCGTTCGAGCTGTGATTGTCGCGGATATAGCATCTGCCTTCCTGCAAATAGAGCTCGCCATGATTACCTGAGACAATGCTGGAATTTAATCGGATACTGTTGTTTTCATTCCGACCGAAAGTGTATGCGCCATCTACAAATTTGCTCAGGTCGTATTCCTGTATGCCACTACCATCTACAATGACAAGCGAGCTTTTTCCTGTCATATTTTTCTGGTATTGCTGCAGCATCGACTCGTCAAACAACACCGTTTTTTCTTCTCTGTCTCCCATAAGTCCTCCCCTCTATACTATAAGAAAAAGGACTGTTGCACATACAATACAACAGTCCCTTTAGTTCCTGCTTACTTATCCACGCTTGAGGAAATCGGGAATCTTGATTCCGCCGCCATTGCCTGTCTCTCTCTTTGCAGGAGCTGGCTTTGCTGCACTTGAAATGTCAGCACTTACCGATGGCTTCGCTGCTGGAGTGGACATGAAAGATGGCTTTGTAGCGGTTCCCATTGGCTTTACACTTGTAATTGGCTGGCTCGCATATGTAGGAGTTTTACCAACTGGTGCTACTGTCGGCTTTACAGCAGAAGGCTTTGCTGGATTCTGCATAACCGGCTGTGTTGCCGCATTGTCCTCAATACCTGTTGCGATGATTGTGATACATACATCCTCACCCATCACATCATTATCTACAGTACCAAATATGATATTTGCGCCGTCACCAGCGACTTCTGTCAGGTATGTGATTGCATCGTATGCTTCCACAATACCAATATTTCCCGAGAAGTTTACAATGATATCGCTTGCACCACTGACGGTTGTCTCCAGCAATGGGCTGTCCATAGCAGACTTGATTGCATCCACTGCCTTGTTATCACCACTGGCACGTCCGATACCGATATGAGCGACACCCTTGTCACGCATTACTGTCTGGATATCTGCAAAGTCAAGGTTGATCAGACCCGGCTTGTTGATCAGGTCTGTGACACCCTGTACACCCTGCTGCAATACCTCATCTGCCTTCTTCAAAGCTTCTGGAATACTTGTACGCTTATCGCAGATCTGTAACAGCTTGTCGTTTGGAATGACAATCAGAGTATCTACGTTTTCTTTTAACTTTGCAATACCGTTGATGGCATTGTTCATACGAGGCTTACCCTCGAAAGAGAATGGCTTTGTTACAACGCCGACAGTCAGGATTCCAAGATTTCTTGCAATCTCTGCTACGACTGGAGCAGCACCTGTACCAGTACCACCACCCATACCACAGGTAACGAATACCATATTGGCATCCTTCATGATATCGGTAATCTCTTCTCTGTTCTCTTCTACTGCATTTGCTCCGATCTCAGGCTTTGCACCTGCACCGAGTCCCTTTGTCAGCTTCTCACCAATCTGAATCTTTGTTGTTGCACGATTCTGTGATAAGATCTGCTTGTCTGTGTTGATGGCGATCAACTCGACACCTTCCACATTCTCATCAATCATTCTGTTTACTGCATTGTTACCAGCTCCACCTACACCAATCACAAGGATTCTTGCAGGGGTTTTCTCGTCATTCGATTTTATTTCAAGCAAGGTCTTTTCCTCCTTTATTCTATTTGCGCATTATTATCCTATATAATATAGGTTTTTGTTGAAATAATCAATAGGTTTACGTAAAATTCACTTAATTTTTGCTAAAGCTCGCAGTTGCATTTTCCGAATCAAAGTCTTTCATATACAATGTTCCGGACATACCTTCCAGATTTTTCAGTATGTTGCCCAGATTCATCATCTGAACCGCCAGATATTCCCCCTCTCCCAATTCGATTGTAATGCCTCCGTGTTGAAGGACAATTTCATTTTCAGCGGTGAACTTGATACCGTCAATCTCCAGATCGTATTTTTCCACCAACTGCGTGATAGTCAGTATTGTCTGGAATTTCTTGTCGTCGTCACTCGGCAGTTTCTTGCCGATGCTCCACTCGGTAAAGGTCAGACCTTTGATCAGCGGTGCACTTCCGACACGTCTCTTCGACGAATCCAATACTATACCATCTTTATCAAAATACACATAGTCGCCCTTGTATAACACACAGCCGGCTATGGATTTTTCGTAAACTGTCACGGTTACCGTGTTTTTATCTGTTAGTTCCAGATCCATCTTGCTTACAAAAGACAGATCTTTCAGTTTGTTCATTTTACTTTTGATATACAACAGCAATGTGTTGTCCAGCGGTGCTTCTTCCTTCATCGCATCACTCACCGACTGTGTATTTACAATCTCACAGCCTTCCACCTGCACCTTATCAACTGTCCATGTCGAAAGATACGCAAGCGTTCCAAGTATCACTACAAGTATAAACAATACAATCCAATGTTTCTTCAAAACGATTCTCCTTTTGTTTCTATGTACCGCTCTGATTTACCGCTGCATCTGCAGCTCTTCTTTCGTTGGTGCCTCGTATGGAAGCATCTGTCTCGACACGCTTAACACGAATCCCATCTCTACCATCAGGAACGCCAGCGATGTACCACCATAACTGATAAATGGAAGTGGGACACCTGTATTCGGGATGACATTGGTAACAACACCGATGTTGATGATCATCTGCACTGCAATATGTGTCATAACACCGGTTACAACCAATGCACCATACCGGTCTCTAGCATGGTTCGCAATATAGCGAAGCTGTACGATCAGCATGACAAACAATGCAATAACACAAAGCGCGCCGAACAGTCCAAGCTCTTCACAGATAATCGCAAAGATCATATCATTGTGCGACTCCGGCAAAAATCCAAGCTTCTGGATACTCTGTCCCAAGCCCTTTCCAAACAGTCCACCGGAACCGATTGCATACAGAGACTGCATCGTCTGGTATCCGGAATCACTCGTCTCCGGGTGCAGCCATGCATCGATTCGATCGCCACGATAACCAACGGTTGTGATAAGCAGTACACCGGCAATCACCAGTGCAACGACCGGCATAACCAGAATTTTATAATCCGGACATGCCACAAATATAATGACGACCATGATTGCCACACAGACAACCGCGGTACTTAAGTTCTCTTTCGCGATCAGACCCGCACTGACAATACACGGTGCGATCAGCCGGATGATTCCCTGATAAGAGGTCAGGTATTTCGGATGCTTCACACAAACACTCGGCAGATACAGGATAATCAGCAGCTTTACAATCTCGGATGGCTGTAACTGAATACCACCGACCTCAATCCAACGCTGTGAACCATTGGAGGATACACCAAGCACCAGTGCGATACCGGCACAGACAATCATCGCTGTCACGATCAGCCGCTGCATCACCGGACGCTTATAAAACTGATAATTAAAACAGGATATCAACATCATTACGACGATTCCTGCCAACCCGATCATACCCTGACGCATCGCAAAATATCCGCTGGGAAGCCCGGAAAGTGTCGCCCGGTATGCACTCGCGCTATACACCATCATGACACCAAACGCAAGCAAAACGACAACCAAGAAAATCGTCTGATAATCAATGTATCCGCCGGTTGCGAATACTTTATTCTTTTTCAATTTTCTTCTGCCATATGCCATAGCTCAGACACCCCTGTCTTTTCTTTCCATTTCCGCTTTCCTTATGAAAGCGCATTTACATATTCCTTGAACATATCTCCACGCTGCTCATAATTGTCAAACATCCCCCAGCTTGCGCATGCCGGCGAAAGAAGCACCGCATCGCCCGGCTGTGCATGTGTATGACAATACTCCACAACCTGTTTCAAGTCATCCATCATTTCAATGTTTTCAAATCCATGCTTTCTTGCACAGTCTGCAATATCCTGTGCTGTCTGTCCGATCAGAAGCAGACATTTTACCTTGCCGTCAAAGCTGTCGATCCACTCGTCATACGTAGACTTCTTATCATAACCGCCACCGATCAGATACGTCGGACGCACCATCGACTGGATTGCCTTGATCGCTGCATCCGGATTTGTTCCTTTGGAATCATTATAATAATTCACATCATTTAATGTGCGCACATATTCGATCCGGTGTGCCACACCCTTAAATGCGCCGCAGACCTTACGGATCGTGGCAATATCTGCTCCCATATAATAAGATATTGCAACCGCAGCCAAAAGATTCTCTATATTGTGATCTCCCAGCAGCTGGAACTCAGAAAGTGGCATCACATAAGTCTCTTTGCCATTCTCCCGGATCACAACCGCACCATCTTTGACGATTACACCGGACTCCAGTTCCTTTTTATGGCTGAACAAAATCACCGTTGCCGGAACCTTATCAATACGCTTCACCGTCTCCGGATCATCGTAATTCATCACTGCATAATCTTCCTTCGTCTGGTTCTTCGTGATATCCAGCTTGCAGTTCGCATAGTTTTCAAATGTATAATGCCGGTTCAGATGATCCGGTGTAATATTGAGTATCGCGCTCACATGTGGGCGGAATGTATGAATTGTCTCCAACTGGAAGCTACTGATCTCTGCAACCGTCACCGAATCCGCACTGCTCTGATCAGACAGACTTGTGTATGGGATTCCGATATTTCCTACGACAAATGTTTTGTCGTTGTAGGCTTTCATGATCTCGCCAACCAATGTAGTCGTTGTCGTCTTTCCGTTCGTACCTGTGATGGCGGCTACTGTACCCTTCTCGTAAGTATATGCAAGCTCGATTTCACTCCACACCGGAATACCTGCTTCTTTTACCTTGAGCGCAAATGGTGCATCGACCGGGATACCCGGACTGATAACCATACAGGAAATATCTGCAAGCAGTTCATCAGTCAGCGCACCAAGCCAGATCGTCAAAGCCTCTGGTTTCTTGTCAAACCTCAAGAATGACTGTCTCTGTTAGTGTACCCTTCGGGTTCTCATCAAACAGCACAACCTGCTCTCCATTTCGAAGAAGCTGCTCACTTGCACAGATTCCACTTTTTCCTGCTCCTGCAACTAATACTTTCTTATCGAACATCGTTTTCCCTCTTTTCCATTCTATCTAACGTTTCTAAATTGCCAGAATTCCGATCAGACACAGAATCGTTGTAACGATCGAGAAGATCGCAACGACCTTTGTCTCCGGCCATCCGCAAAGCTCAAAATGATGATGGATCGGTGCCATCTTAAATACTCGCTTTCCAGTTGTCTTGAAGCTTACAACCTGAATAATAACAGAAAGCACCTCTGCCAGATAAATAAATGCAACGATCAATATAATCAGTGGCATCTGCAGCATATACGCTGTCGACGCAACAAATCCACCCAATGCCAGTGATCCGGTATCTCCCATGAACACACGTGCTGGATAGACATTGTATACCAAAAAGCCAAGCAGGCTTCCTACGACTGCACATGTAATCGGTGTTACACCAGAGCCTGCCGCGATAGATGCAATCGCGAAAAAGGTTGCAATCAATACGGTAACGGAGGATGCCAATCCATCCAGGCCATCTGTAAAGTTCGCACCGTTTGCTGTACCAAGCATAACGAAGAACATCAATGGGAAATAAACCCATCCAAGGTCAACGACCTTATGTGTAAATGGAATAATCATCGTAGTTCCAAGATCCGTATATGCATGAATGTAATATGCAAAAACACCTGTTACCAAAAACTGTCCCAACATCTTCTGCCATGCACGAAGTCCAAGTGACCGCTTCATAACAACCTTGATAAAGTCATCCAAGAAACCAACCAGACCAAATCCCAATGTTGCAAACAGGATTGGAACGATCTCCTTATGATCCTTGATGTAAAAGAGTGATGTAATCACGATACTGAACAGGATGATCAATCCACCCATCGTCGGCGTTCCCGACTTCTTCAGATGCGATTCCGGTCCATCGTCACGCACAAACTGCCCGAACTTCAGTTTCTTTAAGAATGGAATAATGATCGGACTTAAGATCACACTCACACCAAATGCTATCAATGCTGGAACAATTATGTCGTACTTCATATCTTCTCTCCTTTATCAAGCCATCGCTTGTATTGTAATATTTAAAACACAGCATCGTCGATGCTGATTGTCTGCGTCGTCTCCTCCTCTGCGTTCTCGTCCTTGTAGATACCGAGATACGGCAGAATGTTGTCGTATATCTCACCTACGACCGGTGCCGCAATCGTACCTCCATAATAGATACCCTGCGGTTCATCAATCAGAATCAGTGTCATAACCTGCGGATTGTCCGCCGGTGAAAATCCAAGGAAGGATGAAATGTAACGGTTCTCACTTCGCGGCAGTTTCTCACTTGTTGCCGTCTTGCCACCAATCGAATACCCTGCGATATACGCCCGATGTCCGGTGCCCTCTGCAACGACTGCTTCGAGCAGTCCTTTCATCGTCTCGCTGGTTGCTGTACTTACTGCTCCTGTCTTCGTCTCATATTTCAAAACCTCAGTGACATTGTTATTTTCATCTGTCGTATACACACCGAAATGAGGTGTGACCAGATTCCCGCCATTCACAACTGCAGATGCAGCACGCATCAACTGTAACGGCGTAATCTGAAACGACTGTCCAAATGACATCGTTGCAAGCTCGACCGGTCCTACCTTTTCCTGCTTATGGAAGATGGAATTTGCCTCTCCCGGCAGGTCGACCCCCGTCTGCTCAAACAACCCTAATTTTCTTAAACCATCATAGAAACCATCCACGCCAATGCGTTCCCCAACCTGCATAAACACTGGATTGCAGGAATTCATGATACCTTCCCGGAAGGTTTCTGCCCCATGTCCGGCAACCTTGTGGCACCGAATCCGGCGATCCTCCACAATATGATAACCCGGGCAGTAAAACTGATCTTCCACGCGCAACACGCCCTGCTCAAAAGCAGTTGTCGCTGTCACAATCTTGAACGTCGAACCCGGCTCATAGGTATCACTGATACAATAGTTTCTCCACATTTGGTTCCACATATCCTGCGTTACCGTTTCGTCCGTCTCATAATTCAATGTAAACGGTTCATTTAAGTTGTATTCCGGCACATCCGCAAGTGCATAGATCTCTCCATTCTGCGGATTCATCACGATAATACATACGCGTTTTGCCTGTTTTTTCTCCAGCACCTCAAGCGCTTTCTGCGTGATATATTGCTGGATGTTTATATCTATGGACGTGACAAGATTTTGTCCGGCTGTGCCTTCCACTCTTCTCTCCGCCATATTTTCCACTTCAATGCCTCTGGCATTTGTAACGGTGTTGATGCTGCCATTTTCGCCCATCAACAGATCATCATAGTATACTTCCAGCCCGACAATACCCTGATTGTCGCTACCTGTAAATCCCAGCACATGGGATGCCAGTGTACTGTACGGATAATACCGTTTGTAGTCCTCATCAATCATAACGCCTGCCAGATTCATCGCGCGGATCTCATCTGCCAATTCCTTGTCCACATTGCTTTTGATTTTCTCACGCACCGAGCGTTTCTCTACACGTCTCCGGACATCTTCCTCCGGTAGTTCCAGTTTCTCACTGAGAACCCGAATTACAGTCTCCGGATCTTCGATCTGGTTGTAGATTACCGAGATCGAACAGACTGCCTGGTTACCAGCAAGCACAACACCATTTCTATCATAGATGCTGCCGCGCTTTGCCTTGATGCTGCGCTCACGTTCCTGTACCGCCCGCGCCGGATATCCATAATCGTCCGCCTGCATGGTCATGATGGAAACAAGCTTCACCGTTATTATAGTCAATAACGTAAAAAATGCAATCACTACGATCAACAATCGCTTCCGATGGGAACTCGTAAATAAAAGCTGCATATCCGCTATCGCCCAATTCTCATTTTATAAAAATGTATTCCCTGTGCGTGCGAACTATACCTGTTTTCTACATCATCCGGTTGGTGCTTCCTGCGTTGTGTCCTGTGCGGGCGCTTCTGTCGTTGCACTCGGATCTTCTGTCGTTGTCTCGGTTGTCGTCTCACCCTCGGACTGCTCGACATATGGGTTGTCGCTGCCACCAGCTACATCATTGGCCGGAGCTTCTCCACCATAGATTGGCGTTGCAGGTTCATCCTCTGCCGTTGCCTCATCAATATCATATGTCTCATCCGTCTTGTAAATATTCAAATATGGGAAGATAGCTTCTGCAATATCTGCAAACAAATGCGCTGCCTCGCCACTTCCTGACTGTAATTCTGGTTCATCCGCTACGACATAGATAACAACCTGTGGATCGTCCACCGGTGCAAATCCAATAAAGGAAAGAATGTATTTTCCATTTCCTCGTG
>ERZ780052.852-NODE-852-length-10578-cov-10.313504_pt1 | contig 10578 bp, 10 predicted proteins | sample MGYA00511845_ERZ780052 | MGnify/ENA primary metagenome ERZ780052 (study PRJEB29588, sample SAMEA1970897) | human gut metagenome | biome: human gut; feature: human-associated habitat; material: faeces | place: Denmark | collected 2008/2010 ...
TCTAAATCTTCGTCCCATGTTGTTTCGCTGAAAATTTTATTTTCAGCGGTTGGCTTATACAAGATGACTACATGGATTTGATAAAACTCTTCATCATCATTTGAAAACTGTCGAACTAATGAAATTTGAAAAAATGGTTCTTTTGAAAAAGCAGTAAATGTTCCGGTTTCAAATAAAACCATATCTTCTTCAAGCGGTGTGCTGCACATCTGCTCAAAAACATCAACTATTTCTTCCACAGACATTTTATCCGTTATCTTATCTTCTAAAAACTTAATCAAGTTCTCCATTGATTTTCCTCCTGTAAATTCTTATTTATTGTTCTCTACTTCCGTCCCCGCTGTGGATTTGGATTTTTCAGCAAATCTGACTTATCAGTTCTTAGAAATGGGCGGGAAGCCATTTTAGGGCTTTCCCGCCTTGATTGCCTATCAGCAAAGACAGACGGGACTGTCAACGGCGGTGCATGAAATGCGCCGTTCATCTTGACCGTTGACTGGCTCGGATGTCTTTGCTATCCATTTGTGTTATTGCTCCCAGTTGTTTTCTTGAAGTAAAGAATATAATAATGTTGAATAGCTGCTGAGTGTATTTTGGACACGTCCGCTATATTCATTTTCAATAAAATCCAAATCATCCATATCTGTATGCATTATCAATCCATTCTTTTCTGTTTCGACAGGAGAACCATTTTCCCAGTTGTTTGCTTCAAAATATATGTACGGAATTCCTATGTCATTAAACGGTGCGTGGTCGCTTCTTTTTTGACCTGTAGGATAGGGATAATCGTTATTTCCGTCTGGTGGTAATTGTATGTTCAAGCCAATTTCCTTAACAATTTCGTAGGCTTTAAATACTGCTTCGGTATTATCAACAGTGCCGTTATCATTCACCTTACCGCCATACAAATAAAGATAATCCCCAGCGAGGACAGTATCAATGTTTATCATCAATATAATATTTTCTCTTTCCTTTTCGGAAAGTGATTCAACGTATGCCCTTGAGCCATACATTCCCGGTTCTTCTGAACCGAAAAATACATATTGAATAGTATAGTATGTTGGAGTGTTGACCATTCGCAGGGCATTTTCCAAAGCAACAGATACGCCGGAGCCATTGTCATCTACACCATGTGTTCCAGCACTATCATAATGTGCGCCAACAATAATCGTTTTTTCGCTTTCTCCTTTTTTGGTTATCAAAATATTTTGACTTGAATTACTTTTTTCACCTCCATCGAATACATTTTGTATGGCTTCATCCATCATAGGCGTGGAATCATCTATTTCAAAAGACTCTATAGCTATGTCGCTTTCCGCATATCCACCATTTAAGAGGACGGACAAAATAAATACAGCCATTTCCGTTTCTTTTTCAGTGCCAGCAACGCGCCCCGGATAGTTTGATTGAATATGTTTTAAAAAATTATATGCGGGTATTCCATAATCATTTTGTTCGGGGGTTATCGAAATTTCTTGGGAAAGTGTTAGGTCTTTGGCTTCTTCAATCAGCTCTGTTTTTTTACTACCACACCCATATAAACCCGTACATAAAAAAGCACATACTAAAAAGCATGAAAGTATCTTTTTCATAAAATCAATCTCCTTTTTTCTCATCACTATCTTTTGACATTTGCGTCATCATTTTCTTCGCCAGCTGCTGGAATAGGTCGGCAGTTTCTTCGTCCATCGGCGCAAGCTGTCCGATCTGTCCGGTTATCATTGCTGTTACATCGTCAATGGAAAGCGGGTTTTGCTTCTGCTCCGACAGTGCGTCCCGCATGGCTTGGAACATAGCGGCGGTCACAGCTTCCCCCGGCTGTTCTCCGTTATCAATGTCTTTCTTAATGTCCCGCAGGGTAGCAAGGAACACATTTTTGATTTTCTCAATCTCTGCTTCATGTTCCCCCATCTTCTGGGCGTTCAAAAATTGTAAATCCTGCTTTGCTTCCGCCCGGTGTTCCGGGTGTTCTTTCATCAAGTCGGACAGGGAAGCCGTTGCCATCTCGATAAGCTGGTTACGTGCCATTATCCCCTTTGCCGCCGTGTCCTGAAAATAAATCCGTATCAAATCTATCAGCTTGGGAAAATTCCTGTGTTCCAGTAAGCGATTGAGTATTTGCACATCAACAGCACCCGTCACAAGCCCCCTCACGGCTCCCTCTGACAAACCTAATTCAGAAATATCGTAACTTTTACGGACGCTCACGGTGGACAAGCCCAGTATATAGTCTGTCGATACCTTAAATTCCTTTGCCACTCCTATGAGAATATCACTGCTGACCGTTCTCGTTTCGCCGCTGACAATGCGGCTCAACTGGGAAGCGGAAACGCCTATCTTCTCTGCAAGTTCCTTTTGTGTGATATGGTTCCCGTTGCATAAATCGGAAATCCGCTGTCCGGGTGTTCCGGGTAAAGCCATAGATACGCACCTCCTCCACACACTTCCATTATACAGAATGATTGCAAAAATGCAATTTCCAAAGTGTAAACTTCATCAAAATGCAATTCTCGCAAAATTCCGGGGATTGCATTTTTTTCGTGTAGACTTAGGGTAGTTCATCGATGGACAGCACCTTGAAAACAGAATGACCGTCCGAAAAGGGATACCCCGGCTGGGGAAGCACCGCAAGGAGCCGGACTTCGGGACAAAATGTCCCGAAGTTGCGGGGAGCGTGCCAACGCCGGAATACGCCGCAGGAATGGGGCAGGAAACCTTTTCGGGGAGAACGGCAACGGAAAGCAAAATGGAGGGAACGCATGAGAGATAACCCCTATAAAGACTTGCCGCCGCTGGAACGCAGGCCGGACGGTTCCCTTTACCGCATGACACCGGCGCAGAGGAAACAGGCGGCCAGCCTGATACGCCGGGAGTGCTGTTGCTGTGAGGACGGCAACTGCATTGCCCTTGACGATGGGGACACCTGCACCTGCCCGCAGACGGTTTCTTTCTCGGTCTGCTGTAAGTGGTTCCGCTGGGCGGTTTTGCCGCTGGACGGAACGCTGGAAGCGGAGATTTTCCGGGATAAGGACTTGAAACGCTGTGCGGTCTGCGGCGGCGTGTTCGTCCCCAAATCCAACCGGGCAAAATACTGCCCCGGCTGTGCCGCCAGAGTTCACAGGCGGCAGAAAACAGAAAGTGAACGGAAAAGGAGGTCTGCTGTGGACAGTTAGGAGCGAAAAAAGCCTTGATTTATCAGGTTTTGCGAGCCCCAAACCGGGGCGGGTGGTATAAAGTATCGCCCACCCCGGAAAACGGGCTTCTAACCGTCCACAAAACGCACTATGACAAATACCATCTATATCCATCAGCCGGAAAAGGCGTTCAGCTTCACCCGGCTCCCGAATTTTCTCTTTGACCCCCCCCCACATTCAAGCCCCTGTCCAACGAGGCAAAGGTTCTGTACGCCTTTATCCTGCGCCGGACAGAGTTATCCCGCAAGAATGGGTGGGCGGATGACTGCGGACGGATTTTCCTGTATTACCCTATCTGTGAGGTGGTTGACCTGCTCCACTGTGGGCGGCAGAAAGCGGTGAACACCCTGCGGGAACTGCAATACGCCGGACTGGTGGAGATCCAGAAGCAGGGCTGTGGAAAACCCAACCGCATTTTCCCAAAATCCTATGAAGCGGTTCCAAACACCGACTTCAAGAAATCCCGTTCTGGTACGCCGGAGGACTGAAAACCGTACCTATGAAGTACGGAAACCGCCCCCTTGAAGTACGAAAACCGGACGGTATATAGAAATACAAAGATTAAAATGATTGATTTATATCCATTCCATTCCTATCGTATCAGAGATAATTCCGGCGGGATTTTCCCTGTGGAAAACTCCGGATAGGAAAGGAATGGGGAAAGGAGCAGAATGGCACAACACGCAATTTTGCGGTTTGAGAAGCACAAGGGCAACCCGGCAAGGCCGCTGGAAGCCCATCACGAAAGACAGAAAGAACAATACGCCAGCAACCCCGACATTGACACAAGCCGGAGTAAATACAACTTCCATATCGTCAAGCCGGAGGGACGCTATTACCACTTCATTCAGAGCCGTATCGAGCAGGCCGGATGCCGGACGAGGAAAGACAGCACACGGTTTGTCGATACACTGGTAACTGCCAGCCCGGAGTTTTTCAAGGGGAAATCCCCAAAGGAGATACAGGCGTTTTTCCAGAGGGCGGCGGCTTTCCTCATTGGCCGGGTAGGACGGGAAAATATCGTGTCGTCGGTGGTACACATGGACGAGAAAACGCCCCACCTGCATTTGACCTTTGTTCCGCTGACAAAGGACAACCGCCTGTGTGCAAAGGAGATTATCGGCAACCGGGCAAACCTGACGAAGTGGCAGGACGATTTTCACGCCTATATGGTAGAGAAATATCCCGACTTGGAGCGTGGGGAGAGTGCCAGCAAGACAGGCCGGAAGCATATCCCCACCCGGCTTTTCAAACAGGCGATTTCCCTCTCCAAACAGGCCAGAGCCATTGAAGCCGCCCTTGACGGCATTAACCCGCTGAACGCCGGAAAGAAAAAAGAGGAAGCCCTCTCCATGCTGAAAAAGTGGTTCCCGCAGATGGAGAACTTCTTCGGGCAACTGAAAAAGTACAAGGTCACAATCAATGACTTGTTGGCGGAGAATGAGAAGCTGGAAGCAAGGGCAAAGGCCAGTGAAAAAGGCAAGATGAAAGATACGATGGAACGGGCAAAGCTGAAAAGCGAACTGGACAATTTACAGCGGCTGGTTGACCGTATCCCGCCGGATATACTGGCGGAACTGAAACGGCAGCAGCGGCACACGGTAAAGGAAAGGTGATAGATATAAGCAGAAATTTTCGCCGCTCCTGTGCGGCATTGTACCTTGAAAACTGAATATGGAGGACACTGGATGGCAAAAAGCGAAAGCGATATTTTTACACCCCGGACAGGGCAGGTCATACAAGCAGAGAACGGCACGCAGTATTTTGTATGTGGGAACAACCGTATAAAAATCTCCGAACACTTCGCCGCAGGCGGGAAGCCCCTCGGTGATCTGATTGTAGATGTGGTGCGGCATACCGCAGAAAAAGCCGCTTCAACCTGATAGCCCATCATTGATAACACGCCCACGCTTATGATATAATTGCCATAGAGCAAAAGTATTGTAAGCGTGGGTTGTTTCTTTAGAAGGAGGATTTTTAACGGTGAAACAACCTTACAATACTACGATTTACAACACGGCGCTTTATATGAGATTAAGCCGGGACGATGAAAACTATGGTGACAGCGTAAGCATTGAAACACAGCGGACAATCCTGCAACAGTACGCAAAGGAACAGGGACTTCATGTAGTCGGTGAGTATGTGGACGATGGCTGGTCGGGGACGAACTTTGAACGCCCGGATTTTCAGCGCATGATGGACGATGTGGAAGCCGGAAAAGTAAACTGCATTGTCACGAAAGACCTTTCCCGTTTCGGGCGGGAACATGTGATGATGGACTACTATCTGGAATTTCTGTTCCCGGAAAAACGGGTGCGCTACATCGCCGTTGCGGAGAATGAGGACACAGAGAAAGGGCTTTCCGATTTTGTCCCGTTCAAAAACCTGTTCAATGAATGGTTTGCGAAAGATACGAGCCGCAAGGTAAAGGCCGCTTTCAAAGCGAAGTTTGCCACAGGACAGCGTATCGGTGCCTATGCTCCCATCGGGTACAGGAAACACCCGGAAATCAAAAACAAGCTGATAATCGACGAGGAAACCCGCTGGATAGTGGAGAAGATTTTTGACCTTGCCATTCATGGCAGAGGGGCGGCCAGTATCACAAGAATACTGATTATGGAAAAGGTTCCCACACCGGGATTTATCAATTTCCAGCGTGATGGGACTTTTGCAAACATCTATGCGGGTGCGCCGGAGGAAAAAAGCTACGCATGGACGATAGCCCAGGTCAAGAGCATTATGAAAGATGAAACCTATATCGGCCATACCATCCACTACCGGGAAACGAACATTTCCTTTAAGAACAAGCGGAGGGTACGCAAGCCCCAAAGTGAATGGGTGCGGGTGGAGAATACGCAGGAGCCGATTATCAGCGAACAGGTTTTCCGGCAGGTACAGGAGCAGATAGCAAACCGCCGCAGGAAGTGCAAGGATGGTACAACGCAGATTTTTTCCGGATTGGTAAAATGTGCGGATTGCGGCTGGTCGCTGTCCTATGGGGAGAACAGGCAGAACAGCAAGCCTTACGGCCATTATCATTGTAGCAAGTACGGACAGGGCACACGCCAATGCTCCATGCACTATATCCGCTATGATGTGCTTTACGCCTATGTCCTCTCCCGTCTGCAATACTGGTCGGGGCTGGTACAGCATGATGAAGAACGGCTCTTGAAGCGGCTGTTAAATGCCACTGATAAGGGACAGGCCGCCGCAAGAAAGAAGCAGGCCGCAGAACTGAAAAAGGCAGAGAAGCGGAAAGCCGAAGTCGATACCCTGTTTGCCCGGATGTATGAGGACTGGGCGGCGGGGCGTATCACGGAATACAACTTCTCTATGCTGTCCGGGAAGTATCAAAGCGAACAGGCTGAACTGGACGAAAAGATTGAGCGGCTTCAATCCGCTATCGCCACTGAAAGCCAGAACGCCGCAGACGCAGAAAAATGGATTGCCTTGATGAAAGAGTGCGTCAATCCAACGGAACTGACCGCCGAACTTTTGAATACGCTGATTGAAAAAATCGTTGTCCATGAAGCGGTCAAAGGTGAGGACGGAAGCCGGGAACAGGAGGTAGAAATCTTCTACCGCTTTATCGGCAAAATTGATTAAATGACATCAATATCTTTAACTATGTGATACCGGCACCTCGGACCCCAACACCTCCAACCTGATCGCGCTGGCCAAGCTGTATGGCATTTCGGCGGAAGAGCTGCTGAAAAACGTGGAACACTCTGCCGGAACCGCCAAACCGAACGAAGGCAGCGAGAAAACCGTGTAAAAGAAAAACAGGGCATGCACCCCTTTTTTGCCACGTTTTGTTGCCCTGGCAACATTCAAAATGCCGGAAACTGGCTATACTAAAACCGTCGGATATGATAAAATATTAACGACCGAGCCGGAGTGTGCCGGAAAACAAAAGGATTCCGGTACGCCGCAACAAGAGGACGCCCGCAGGGCAGAAAAGGGAAAAGTATGAAGATCATTTTTTATGGCACCCGTGATTACGACCACCTGTATTTTGACGTTCTGGCCGCTGACCCGGACTATGGCTGCACCATCAAGTTCCTGGCGGCCAACCTGGATCCAGATACCGCCCAGCTGGCCGCGGGCGGCGATGCCGTCTGTGCCTTTGTCAACAGTGATTGCGGTGCCGAAACGCTGTCCGTGCTGGCCAAAGCGGGCATCAAGCTGCTGCTGATGCGCTGCGCGGGCTACAATAACGTGGACCTTGCCGCCGCCAAAGCCAACGGCATTACCGTTATGCGTGTGCCGCGGAGGAGGCGGTCGCGCGCCCCACAGGGGGGTGGGCCCGGGCAAAAACCCGCCGCATCTGCAAGGCATATATCAAGGTGCGCAATAACAACTTTGCACTGGACGGCCTGCTGGGCCAAAACTTTTATGGCGCCTGCGCCGGCATTGTGGGCACCGGCCGCATTGGCGCCGCCATGGCGCGCATCTGCCACGGTTTTGGCATGAATGTGCTCTGCTATGACATGTACAAAAACCCCGAAGTGGAAAAGTTTGCCCGCTATGTTTCGCTGGAAGAACTGCTGCAGAAAGCCGACCTGGTCAGCTTGCACTGCCCGCTGACCGAGGGTACCCATCACATGATTAACAAGGATACCATCGCCATGATGAGGGATTCTGCCATCCTGGTCAACACCAGCCGCGGCGGCCTGATCGACACCGACGCCCTGATCGAAGCCCTGCGCGCCCGCAAGTTCGGCGGCGTGGGCCTGGATGTGTACGAGGATGAGGATGACCAGGTGTTCCAGGACTTCTCCGACGATGTGCTGGAAAACGAGGTGGTGCCGGTGCTGCTCAGCTTCCCCAATGTGGTTATTACCAGCCACCAGGCGTTCTTTACCCGCACGGCATTGCAGAGCATTGCGGCCATCACGCTGGAAAATGCCCGTGCCTTTGCCCGCGGTGAGGAACTGAAAAACGAGGTAAAAGCGTAAAAAACTATTATTTGTGTGCAAATGGGATACACTTGCCGTTATCGCACAAACAAAATTTTTCAAAAAATATTGTCAAATGCACTTTAGCGTGCTAATATAAATACCGGTGAAAGAAATAGAGGACCGCGCGCTTTCCGCCAGTTTCAAGGGGTCCGGCAGTGCGGCCGGAAGCGGAAAACAGCAGCCCACCAAAAAGGAGAGTGTATACCATGTCTATCAAAAATGCTTATCTGAACGAAGTGTACCAGGGCCTTGCAAAGCGCAATGCTGAGCAGAAGGAATTCCTGCAGGCTGTTGAGGAAGTTCTTGAAAGCCTGGAGCCCGTTGTTGAGGCCCATCCTGAATATGAAAAGGCGAGCCTGATCGAGCGCCTGGTTGAGCCGGAGCGCATCATCATGTTCCGTGTGCCTTGGGTGGATGACGCCGGCAAGGTGCAGGTCAACCGCGGCTACCGTGTACAGTTCAACTCTGCCATCGGCCCCTACAAAGGCGGCCTGCGCTTCCATTCTTCTGTCAACCTGTCTATCCTCAAGTTCCTGGGCTTTGAGCAGTGCTTCAAGAACAGCCTGACCAGCCTGCCCATGGGCGGCGGCAAGGGCGGTTCTGACTTTGACCCCCACGGCAAGAGCGACGCCGAAGTTATGCGCTTCTGCCAGAGCTTTATGACCGAGCTGTACCGCCACATTGGCCCCGATACCGATGTGCCCGCCGGTGATATCGGCGTTGGCGGCCGTGAGATCGGCTTCCTGTTTGGCCAGTACAAGCGCATCCGCGACGAGTACTCCGGCATCCTGACCGGCAAGGGCATCCCGTTCGGCGGTTCCCTGGCCCGTACCGAGGCTACCGGCTACGGCCCGTGCTACTTTGCCAAGGAAATGCTGGCTGATGCTGGCAAGAGCTTTGAGGGCCAGCGTGTGGTCATCTCCGGCTCCGGCAACGTTGCTACCTATGCAAACCAGAAAGCTACCCAGATGGGCGGCAAGGTTATCGCCATGAGCGACTCCAACGGCTACATCGTGGACGAGAACGGCATTGACTACAAGGTCATCAAGGAAATCAAGGAAGTCAAGCGTGCCCGCATCAAGACTTACCTGGATTACGTTCCCACCGCTAAGTACGTTGAGGGCAGCAAGGGCATCTGGACTGTTCCCTGCGATATCGCTCTGCCCTGCGCAACCCAGAACGAGCTGCAGCTGGAAGGTGCCGAGGCACTGGTTGCCAACGGCTGCTACGCTGTTGCCGAAGGTGCTAACATGCCTTCTACCCCGGAAGCAATCGCTTACCTGCAGAGCCACGGTATCCTGTTCGCTCCCGCTAAGGCAGCCAACGCCGGCGGCGTTGCTACTTCCGGCCTGGAAATGAGCCAGAACAGCCTGCGCCTCTCCTGGACCTTTGAAGAGGTTGACGAGCGCCTGCACAACATCATGGTCAACATCTACAAGAACGCTGCCGATGCAGCCGAGCGTTACGGCATGAAGGGCAACCTGGTTGCCGGTGCCAACATCGCAGGCTTCGAGAAGATCGCCAGCGCTATGATGAGCCAGGGTGTGGTTTGATTTAACCTCCGCGCTTCAAACAGAATATAGCCTGAAATAACACACCGGGCCGCATGCAATATTACATGCGGTCCGGTGTTTGTTATGTGCTTAAAAATTACTCAAAAATAAAAATCTCTTCAATCGGTGCTTCCACCGTGCGGGAAATATCCACAGTCAGCTGCGCTTTGGCGCAGTTTTCGGTGCAACGCTTGTCTATCAGCGCGTGGGACATTCTGCCCTCAAAAAAGAACCCGAAAAAGCCAAAGAACAAAAAGAATGCAAAGGGAAAACTTCCTAGGTCTGCGGGTAAACCCAGAACCCCAGCAACCCTAAAAAGCCCGGCAACCCTAAAAATCCAAGCCGCTTGCCGGGAATTTTCGCCATCCGTTTGCACCGGTGCGCGGCAGGTGCTATACTGTTTACAGAACCCATGCGAAAGGAAGTAGCAAACGCCATGAACGATGCAGAACTGGACAGCCTGATGGGAAAGGGGGCACCCGTATGACGACCGCACAGCGCCGGGAAGAAATCTTGGCCCTGCTTAACCAGGCCGATGCCCCCATTGCCGCCAAGGACCTGGCCGCGCGGTTTGGGGTCAGCCGCCAGGTGATCGTGCAGGACCTTGCCGTGATCCGGGCATCCCGGCCCAATATCATCTCCACCAACCGCGGCTATATCCTGCAGCAGCAGGAAACCGGCTGCCTGCGGGAGTTTAAGGTCCGCCACACCCCGCAGCAGGCCGAGCAGGAGCTGAACCTGATCGTGGACCACGGCGGCCGGGTGAAAAATATCAGCATCAGCCACCGCGTTTATGGGCGCATCACCGCGGAAATGGATATCCGCTCCCGCCAGGATGTGCAGGAGTTCTTGCAGGCATTGGCGGGCGGC
>ERZ780052.855-NODE-855-length-10531-cov-2.288946_pt1 | contig 10531 bp, 10 predicted proteins | sample MGYA00511845_ERZ780052 | MGnify/ENA primary metagenome ERZ780052 (study PRJEB29588, sample SAMEA1970897) | human gut metagenome | biome: human gut; feature: human-associated habitat; material: faeces | place: Denmark | collected 2008/2010 ...
ACTTGAACCTATGACACTTCGGGTATGAACCGAATGCTCTAGCCAACTGAGCTATTCCGCCATGTAAACATGAGGATTTCTAACCGAAATCAGCAAGATTTATTATAGGGCAAAAAGGACGATTTGTCAACACTTTTTTTAAATTTTTTCAAAAAAGTTTTTATTATTTTAAAAATCCGCTTTTCGGGCAGAAAATACATTTTTCCGCCCGAAATCACGAAGTAAATTTTAACAGTTTGTCAATTATTCAAGAAAAGCCGCACCGATAATGCCTGCATCATTGCCAAGGCTTGCCTTGCAGATGACTGTCTGCTTATCGTTATGCTTTGTATATCTTTCCTTTTCAACAATCGTACGGAGCGGAGCAAGAAGATTCTCGCCCTGATTTGAAATACCGCCGCCGATACAAAGGATATCCGGCTGGAAAATATTAATAATATTCACAAGACCGCAAGCGAGATAACCGATATACTCGTCAATTACGGTTTTGGCATTTGCATCACCTGCAAGAACAGCATCAAACGCAGTCTTACCTGTAACCTTGTTAATATCACCGTCACATGACTTGAGCATATAACTGAAGTCGAAGTTTTCCTTGAGGATTTCCTGCTTTGTGAGGTTAATAAGACCTGTTGCAGACGCATACGCCTCCCAACAGCCCTTTCTGCCGCACGCACATTCCTTACCGTCTTTAACGATAACCATATGTCCAAGCTCAGCGCCTGCATAGTTAGAACCGCTGTAAATCTTGCCGTTAATAATGATACCGCCGCCGATACCTGTGCCGAGTGTTATTGCAATCGCATTTTTTGCACCCTTTGCACTGCCTGCAAGATACTCGCCGAGGGCAGCAGCGTTTGCATCGTTTTCAACGCAAATCTTTGTATTGAGCCTTTCCTCCATCATCTTGACAACCTGCCAGTTATGGAAGAAAAGATTAGCCGAATACTCTATAACGCCTGTTTTCGGATTAACCGCACCCGGTACACCGATACCGATTGACTCAATATCATCAATTGTGAGTTTTGCTTTTTCAATTGCCTTTAATGCAACATCTGCCATACTGTCGCAGATTTCGCTTTCGGGACGGGGCACATTTGTTTTACAGCTTGCCTTTGCGATAATTTCGTAATTTTCGTCAACAACACCGGCTACAATGTTTGTTCCGCCCAGATCAATTCCGAGTCTGTACATAAACTGTCGGCACATCCTTTTCTTTTATTTTATGCAAATATTTATGATTTATCAATTATGAATGATAAGAGTAGTTAGGAGCTTCTTTTGTAATCTGAATATCATGCGGATGGCTTTCACGCAGACCTGCGCCTGAAATCTGAACAAATCTTGCCTTTTCATGAAGATCCTTGATTGTTGCACAGCCTGTGTAACCCATACCTGCACGAAGTCCGCCGAGCATCTGATAAATTGTGTCTGAAAGAGGTCCCTTGTAAGGTACACGACCTTCAACACCTTCGGGAACAAACTTGTTGTTACTTGCCTGGAAGTATCTGTCTGCACTGCCTTTGCCCATTGCTCCGAGACTGCCCATGCCTCTGTAAACCTTAAACTGTCTGCCCTGATAGATTTCGTTGTCTCCGGGGCTTTCGGCACAACCTGCAACAAGTGAACCGACCATTACAACACTGCCGCCTGCGGCAAGTGCCTTAACGATATCACCGCTGTACTTGATACCGCCGTCTGCGATTACAGGAATACCGTACTTTGACGCTTCACAAGCGGCATCATAGATAGCTGTAATCTGAGGAACACCGATACCTGCAACGATTCTTGTTGTACAGATAGAACCCGGTCCGATACCAACCTTAATAGCGTCTGCGCCGGCATCAATAAGAGCCTTTGCTGCTTCTGCCGTAGCAATGTTACCTGCGATAAGAGGAAGGTTCGGATATGCTTTCTTAACCTTTGCAACAGACTGAACAACATTTGAGTTGTGACCGTGTGCAGAGTCAAGAACAACAACATCAACCTGTGACTCAATAAGAGCGGCAACTCTGTCAAGAACATCCTTTGTAGCACCGATAGCAGCACCGCAGATGAGTCTGCCCTTGTCATCACGGGCAGAGTTGGGATACTGAACGCTCTTTTCAATATCTTTGATTGTGATAAGTCCTTTAAGACTGCCGTCCTTGCCGACAATCGGGAGCTTTTCGATTCTGTGCTCACGGAGAATCTGCTGAGCCTGCTTAAGAGTTGTGCCGACAGGAGCGGTAACAAGGTTTTCGTGCGTCATAACAGCAGAAATCGGCTGTGCAAAATCGGAGCCTGTCATAAAACGCATATCACGGTTTGTAATAATGCCGACAAGCTTGCCGTCACGGCAAATCGGAACACCTGAAATTTTGTACTTACCCATAAGTTCATCTGCATCTCTTACTGTGTTCTCGGGAGAAAGGAAGAACGGATTAACGATAACACCGTTTTCACTTCTCTTTACTCTGTCAACCTGATCTGCCTGCTTTTCAATTGACATATTCTTATGAATAATACCAACGCCGCCCTCACGAGCCATGGCAATTGCCATATCTGTTTCGGTAACTGTATCCATAGCGGCAGTCATAAGCGGAGTATTAAGCTTGATTGTCTTGGTAAGATGAGTTGACACATCAACATTCTTGGGTTCAACATCTGATTCGCCCGGAATAAGGAGAACATCGTCGAATGTAAGGCCCTTCTTGCCAAATTTTTCGTCATAACTTGTATTCAGCATATTATTCCTCCATACTACAAAATTCGATTTTTATTGTTACCTATTATTATAACAAATCGACCTGTGATTATCAAGACAGAAAAAGTTTTTTTAAACAAAAAATTTGTAATTCATTTTTCTGTATTGACAATATGTTCCGTAAATTATAAAATAGTATTGTATTGCCTGTTTTACTGAATATTTGCTTTATTTTGGTTACCGTGACAGGCTTATTATGTGATAACAGAGGTATAAAATGAACATAACAAAACAGATTTTCAAAAAAAGCGTTTTAGTCGGTACAATCGCTCTTTCGATTGCAGTATTTGCAGGGTGTTCCGACTCGTCAAATTCTTCAACAGCTGATACCACAAAACCCACTGAAGCTCAGACAACCGTACAGGCTACTGAAGGCACTGCAAAATCCGGTACGACGAATGAATCGTTTGACTTGAAATCATTGCATACCTGCAAAGAAAATGACGAAGATGACCTTGTAGGCACATGGCAGATAACCTCGGGCGAGGGTTCGCAGTATGCAAGCTTTTACTATATGTTTAACGGCGAGGGCAAGTCTATACTCATCAGCGGAACTTCGGGATATTTCGGCAAATACAGCTACGATACTGATGATGACAACAATCCGACATTTACCACAAAGCTTGTTTTCGGACTGAACGAACCTAACACCAACAAGCTTACAGATGAAAAAAAAACTGCCGAGCTGACAAATACGGATACAAAGGCGGTTTCAACGCTCAAGAAAACAGACGATCTCGACTTTATTCCCACCCCCGACAAAGACGCATCAATTGATGATAAGCTTGTAGGCTGTTGGAAATCAGAAAGCGGTGAGTATCTCTGCTTTGACAAGAGCGGAATTATGTATCAGAATCTTTTTGACTATATGTTTGCATATTCAAACTACACGGCAAGCGAAGGTAAAATTGTTTCAACATACACAACCTCCGACAAAAAAACAACAGATAAATACACATACTTTGTTGACGGCGACACTCTTACACTCAACAATGATACATACTCAAGAATTTCTTTCAGCGATTTAAAGTGATGAATCACCGTTGATTCAATGTTGAAAACTTTTCGTATTTTCTTAACATCATAACAACAATCCCCGAACACAAAAATGTTCGGGGATTTCTAATTTTCAGAAAGTTATTAACATCTTATCCATACGGTCTTAAAAAGTCAAAAGGCGGAAGATTTCTGACAACTCCGAAAACGAGCAGTATTCCTATCAGCACAAATGTCAGAACCGTGTCGAATTTTTTCAGAGTAAGTCTGCCGTACCTTATGTAGCCGTAAAGCATTTTTCCGAGCAGATACAGAATGAATGGTGAGATTACAAACAAAACCTGATTGCACTCAAAAGCGCCCTTAAAATCAAGCCTTACAATATGAGTCAACATTCCCGTGACACCGCAGCCGGGGCAATAAAGTCCCGTGATCTTTCGGAATACACACGGAATTGCAAAGCCGGTAAACGAAACAATTAAATAATATAAAACACCGGCTGCGACCAAAATAATCGCAGCCGTTGAAAATTTTAATAATCTTTTTTTCATTGATTACTGTGGAGGAAGCATCTTGTTAAGCTCACTCTGCATAAGAGCATAAGAAACAATGCTAAGACCAAAGATTGAAAGTATAAGATAAAGTACCGAAGCACTTGAATCAACCATAATACCTCTCTGCATCTTTGCTTCATTGAGCTTTTCGCCCTGCTTGTAGCACCAGTAATAACCGTAAATACCGCAAGTTACAAGTGTAAGCAGAAATACAACTCCGCCTGATGTACCATCCTGCTGATGACCGGAAACATAGTTTGTTTCGTCATTGAGCATAATGAGCCAGTAAATTCCGTAAATACCGCAAGTGATGATTGAAAGAAGGATTGCAATACCTACACTTCTCTGTTTCATAATAATTACCTCCGTTAACCTCTTTCAAGGGATTTTAGCAAGGTAAATTATACCATTAGTACGGTATAATGTCAATATAATTTTGTTTTGATTTTTGCTATAGTTTGCTGATTTTTGTGAGAACACAGTATGTTGATTACTTGATAACCTCCATACCGCCCATGTAAGGACGAAGAGCCTCAGGAATCCTGATTGTGCCGTCTTCGTTAAGGTTGTTCTCAAGGAACGCAATGAGCATTCTTGGAGGTGCAACAACTGTGTTGTTAAGAGTATGTGCAAAGTATTTCTTGCCGTCCTCGCCTGTAACTCTGATTTTAAGGCGGCGAGCCTGTGCGTCACCGAGATTTGAACATGAACCAACCTCAAAATATTTCTTCTGACGAGGTGACCAGGCTTCAACATCAAGTGAACGAACCTTAAGGTCAGCAAGGTCGCCCGAACAACATTCGAGTGTACGAACAGGAATATCCATTGAACGGAAAAGGTCTACTGTGTTCTGCCAAAGCTTGTCAAACCACATTTTGCTGTCCTCAGGCTTACAAACAACAATCATTTCCTGCTTTTCAAACTGATGAATTCTGTAAACGCCTCTCTCCTCAATGCCGTGAGCACCCTTTTCTTTTCTGAAGCAAGGCGAATAGCTTGTGAGAGTGTAAGGAAGATTTTCTTCCTTGTTGATTGTGTCAATAAATTTACCAATCATTGAATGTTCGCTTGTGCCGATAAGATAAAGGTCCTCGCCCTCAATCTTGTACATCATTGAATCCATCTCGGCAAAGCTCATAACGCCTGTTACAACATTGCTTCTGATCATAAAAGGAGGTACACAGTAGGTAAATCCTCTGTTAATCATGAAATCTCTTGCATATGCGATAACTGCGGAATGCAGTCTTGCAATATCGCCCATCAGATAGTAGAAACCGTTTCCTGCAACCTTTCTTGCGCTGTCTAAGTCAATACCGTCAAAGCTCTCCATGATCTCTGTATGATAAGGAATTTCGAAATCCGGAACAACCGGCTCGCCATATCTCTGAACCTCTACGTTCTCGGTATCGTTTTTACCGATCGGAACAGAAGGATCGATAATGTTGGGGATGGTCATCATGATTTTCAGGATTCTTGCCTGCAGCTCTTCTTCCTGTGCTTCCAGCTCAGAAAGTCTCTTTGCATCTGCATTGACCTGTTCCTTCATCGCCATGGCTTCTTCTTTCTTACCCTGGCCCATCAGTTTACCGATTTCTTTGGAAATCTTATTTCTGTTGGCACGCAGATCATCTGCTTCTTTCTGTGCAGTTCTGCTCTGTGCATCCAGCTCGATTACTTCATCTACCAGCGGAAGCTTTTCATCCTGGAATTTTTTCCGGATATTTTCTTTTACCACTTCCGGATTTTCTCTTAAAAATTTGATATCGATCATGACTCTTCCTCCTTAAAATCCAATCGCCATATTCAGCGCTTTTCTTTCTTCTTCACCAAGGGCGATTTCACATTCGCCGTTTTTGATTTCCTTCGTGTAGGTATAGCAGCCGTCGCTGCTGTGTACGGAATTTAAAATAAATCCGCTGTTTCTCTCATTCAGCATGCACAGGCAAAAGCTCAGATTACCGCCCATCTGGTTATAGGCATCGTATTTTACCAGTCCAGCCTTCTGATAACAGAATTCCAGTTTTTTCAGGATATTGCGGATGTCCTTTCGATTCTTCTCACTCTCACTTTTGATAAATTTATTATCCTCAAACAGAGCGATAATATCCTTTTCCAGGCTCTTTCCGTCTTTGCCTTTCATAAATTTGTCGTACTTTTTCTTCAGCTTTTTGTACTTTGCAAACTGTACAATGATTAAAACCAGAAGAATCAGCAATACAACAAAAATTCCGATAAACAGCCATGCAATATCCAATCCTGCTATTCCGAGATATTCCATCAACGGGCTTGTCATTGTTTTTCTTTCCTTTCTTACGGTATTTCTGTAATTTGTCTTACCGTCTCACAATTTTAACCCGTGATCCGCTCCAGCAGGCGTTCCAGATCTTCATGATTATAAAATTCAATTTCTATCTTACCCGCTCCGTTCTGCTTTGCGCTCACAGATACTTTTGTGCTCAGACTCTGCTTCAACCGTTCAGAAATCTCCTGATAAATTGCCTGCAGCGTCTTATTTTCTTCCTTCGGCGGTTTCGGCGGCTTGTGCAGATCTTTTACCAGCTTTTCCACCTCGCGGACACTCAGCTTTTCATCAAAAATTTTCTGTGCGATCAGATACTGTTCTTCCGGATCTTCAATGCTGATCAGCGCTCTTGCATGTCCGGTGCTGATCATATCGTCCACTACCATCTTCTGTACTTCATCGCACAATTTGAGCAGACGCATGGAGTTTGTAACGGCAGTTCTGCTCTTGGAAACCCGCTCCGCTACTTCATCCTGCTTTAAATGGAACTCTGTCAGCAGTCTCTTATAAGCCTGTGCTTCTTCGATCGGATTTAAATCCTCTCTCTGAATATTTTCAATCAGAGAAATTTCAACTATTTCCTGATCTGTCAGCTCTCTGACGATAACCGGAACTTCTTTTAATCCGGCGATTTTGGCAGCTCTCCATCTACGTTCTCCTGCGATGATTTCATAATAATCACCACGGTTCTGTACAAGAATCGGCTGCAGCATTCCGAATTGTTTTAAAGATTCTGCCAATTCCTGTAAAGAATCTTCATCAAAATTTTTACGGGGCTGTTCCCGATTCGGCTCTACCTTTGACAGCTTTACCATCAGAGTGCCGTCTTTTTCCTCCTCAGCTGATGAGGCGGTCGAAACTGTAGCATGCTTTACCTCTGACTCCATCATCACATTTGTCGGAATCAGAGAATCCAGTCCTTTTCCTAATCCTCTTTTCAACGCCATTATATACCCTTTCTCTTTATGACTTCATCCGCAAGTGCCATATAGCTCTCTGCTCCTGCTGACTTTGCATCATAAAGATTGATCGGCATTCCATAACTCGGTGCCTCTGCAAGTCGAATATTTCTGGGAATCATCGTCTTGTAAACCTTTTGATTCAGATGATCCTTGACATTTTCAACGACCTGCATCGAAAGATTTGTTCTCGCATCATACATGGTAAATACAATACCTTCGATATCCAGAGTCGGATTCAGACGTTCTCTTACCAGATTTACGGTATGGATCAGCTGACTCAATCCCTCCAGCGCATAGTATTCGCACTGAATCGGAACAAGAACTGTATCCGCTGTCGTCATCGCATTGATCGTCAGCATGCTGAGCGACGGCGGGCAATCGATGATGATAAAATCGTACTGATCTCGAATCCAGTCGATTTCATTTTTCAAAATGTACTCTTTTTTATCTACTCCAATCAGTTCAATCTCCGCTGCGGCAAGATTGACATTTGACGGAATAATTGAGACATTCTTAACAACATTCTTGATCAGACACTCTTCTACCGAACACTCACCAAGAATCAATTCATAAACTGTGTTTTCCAGTTCATTTTTTTCGACGCCGAATCCACTGGTCGTATTTCCCTGCGGATCCATGTCAATAACTAATACTTTTTTTCTTTTCGCCGCCAGACAGGCTGACAGATTGATCGCTGTCGTTGTTTTACCAACGCCGCCCTTCTGGTTCGCAATTGCTATTGCTCTCCCCATTGAAATTCATACACCTCGTGTCGTTTCACGACTTCTTCTCTTACCGTTTCAAATTCACATCATTTATTATAACATCAACATTTCAAGAATGCCATTGCTAATAGTTATAAATTTGTAAAAAGGAATGCACTTTTTTTCAGCAGTTCCGTTTTTTGATGTAAAAAGGAAATTTTCAATCTTACACTATATTCTTATTTCAGTCTAATCTTTGAAACGCACTACTGCTCCTCTCTTTCGCGGTATGTCTCTATTTTTCGTTCCGACTTGTCCGGTCAATGTTTCACGTGAAACATTTGAGGATTATAAAAAAAGAGATGTTTCACGTGAAACATCTCCCTCTCATGTTGACCAACTCAGACAATCGGCATCTTCGCCGGTGTACCTGCTTTTCTCGGATATTTTTTCGGCGTCTTCTTAATCTTATCAATCACAACCAGCGTTCTTCCCATATCTCCGCCCGGAAGCTGGAACTCGATCTTATCAGATATTTCTCCGCCAAGAAGATCGACCGCTTTCTGTGCCGCTTCAATTTCCGCCTCCGCTTTTTCTGCCTTATAAGGAATGAATTTACCGTTTTCTTTTACATAAGGAAGACACAGCTCAGAAAGCGTTGATAAATTTGCTACTGCTCTTGAAACACATAAATCGAAATGCTCTCTGAACTCTGGCTGTTTTGCATAGTCCTCTGCTCTGCCATGAAGCATCTGGATCTCACCTAATTCCAGTTTATCAGAAACCTCCTGTAAAAACTTCAATCGTTTTTGTAAAGAATCCAGTAAAGTCAGTCGAATCTGCGGAAATGCAATTTTCAGCGGAATTCCCGGAAAACCTGCGCCGGTTCCGATATCGATAACGGAAACCGCCTCCGTCAAGATTTCCGGATAGGCACGAACAACCGTCAGACTGTCGAAAAAATGCTTTTTCATTACATCTTTGTAATCTGTGATCGCCGTCAGATTCATTACTTCGTTCCATTCCACCAGAAGCTTATAATATTCCTCGAACTGCTGCTTCTGGACATCCGAAAGAACGATCCGCAATTCTTTTAATTCATTTTCAAATTGATCCATTCCGTACATAGAACATATGTTCTCCTATTCTTTCTTTAAATCGCGCATATGACTTTCATGCTCCAAATATACCAAAAGCACGGAAATATCTGCCGGGGAAACGCCGGAAATTCTGGAAGCCTGTCCAACCGATACCGGACGGAACGCTTTTAACTTCTGTCTTGCTTCCAGACGCAGGCTCGGAACCTCATCATAATCCATCCAATTCGGGATTTTATGCTTTTCCATCTTCTTGTACTGATCTACCTGTCGCTTCTGGCGCTCAATGTAACCTTCATATTTGATTTCGATTTCTACCTGCTCAATGACCTCTGCCGGTAAAGGCTTCCGATTCTGATCGATTTCTGCAAGCATTTCATAGGAAAGTTCCGGTCTGCACATCAACTCCGCCAGAGACGCTGCCGTCTTCAAAGGTGTACTGCCCATTTTCTCCAAAAACTTCTGATGCTCTGCCGATGCGCCGATCACAGTTTTTTTCAGACGATCCATCTCCTGTGTAATCATCTGTTCTTTCTGTTCCAGCCACTGCATCTGCTCTTCCGAAATCAGACCAGCCTCATAGCCCTTTCTGCGCAGACGCAGATCCGCATTGTCCTGGCGAAGCAGTAATCTGTATTCTGACCGCGAGGTCATCATCCGGTACGGTTCTGTATTTTCCTTCGTCACAAGGTCGTCTACCAGAACGCCCAGATAGCCTTCCGAGCGGTCGATAATCATCGGCTCCCTGCCCTGACATTTCAGACCCGCATTGATTCCTGCAAGAATGCCCTGGGAAGCCGCTTCCTCATAGCCGCTGCTTCCATTGAACTGTCCTGCCGAAAAAAGCCCCTCAACATCCTTAAATTCCAACGTCGGGTACAGCTGTCTTGCGTCGATGCAATCATATTCAATCGCATATGCATTGCGCACGATCCTGCAGTTTTCCAGCCCCGGAACCGTCCGATACATGGCAATCTGCACATCCTCCGGCAAAGAAGACGACATGCCACCGACATACATTTCATTCGTATAACGTCCCTCTGGTTCAAGAAAAACCTGGTGGCGCTCTTTATCTGCAAATTTTACAACTTTATCCTCTATAGACGGACAGTATCTCGGTCCCGTCCCTTCAATAATTCCCGCATAAATCGGAGAACGATCCAGGTTTGC